>Ga0209715_1000129_pt1 | contig 64192 bp, 52 predicted proteins | sample COGITO_mtgs_1205_2_FD_184809 | JGI IMG/M metagenome (GOLD analysis project Ga0209715, IMG submission 184809) | Pelagic marine microbial communities from North Sea - COGITO_mtgs_120503 (SPAdes) (version 2) | ecosystem: Environmental > Aquatic > Marine > Epipelagic ... | reverse complement strand
CAATTAAACCTAATGGCTTTTAATATTGTACTAGTCGAACCAGAAATCCCCAATAATACCGGAAACATAGGTAGGCTCAGCTTGGCCTCTGGGTCGGTATTGCATCTTGTGAAACCATTTGGCTTTGAGTTAACCGATGCGCGTCTTAAACGCGCAGGGCTGGATTACTGGCAGCATATTACAGTCAAAACCTATGAGAGTTTAGAGTCTTTTTTAGCCATTAATAAAAATGAGAAGATGGTCTTTCTTTCTGCTGCTGCCGATAAGGAGTATACTGAGATTGACTACATTGATAATTTATTTTTTGTATTTGGAAAAGAATCTGTTGGTTTGCCCAAACAGCTAGTGAGTGTCAATGCTGATAAATTATTTAAAATACCGATTCATAGTCCACATGTGAGAAGTCTTAACCTAGCCAACGCCGTGAGTATTGTGGTTTTTGAAGGGTTAAGATCTATTACTTCTGTCTAGCAGTCGTTAAACGGCAAACAGGTCCTATTTTTGGGTGTCCTTTATGATAAAGTTTAGTGAAGTTCAATGGTCTTTAACCAGGGATAAGCTTGTTTTTTACAGACATATGTAATTGTGATCCAGGGGTTTTAATAAATCACGTCTTTCAACTAAATACTGAATCAGATGATGTGAGTTGGCACTGGATGGCAATTTTACCTTCAAGGCTGCTCGTGAAAAACAGGTACTTTTCGCCCCCATCAGAAATTTTGAAATATTTTTTTACAGCCTCTGTTTTTTCTGGAAAATTTCTAGTTTTTAAATTTGCTTTCTGGCCACCAATAAGTCGTTTTAGTGTTTTTTTGTGATAGGGGTGTGTCGAGTTGATTTTATAAGTTTTTCCTGGAAAGTTTTTGATTAGATCATTACTAGTGTATAAATGGGTGTTTGTATCGAATTTATCGAGCTTGTAGTGTTCTGAAATGAACTTGAATGCCCCAGACTTCATCACGGCTGCATTGGGCTCGTAAAGGTAGTATTTAGGGGTGTTAAGTGTGGCTTCAGCAGATTTTTCTTGGGATACTTTGAAAGAAAAGTAGTCTGTTCCGCCAGAATGTGTGTTGATGGTGTTGATGGTTGCTTCCGATTGAACCCCTTTTTCTTGGTGGAATAAAAGCTCCTTAACCTCATTTTTTACAGCCACAATATAAACAGTACTTACATTTTTTAGTGTTTGAAGTGTGCTGCTAATGTCTAGCATTGGAGACATTTTAATCAAAACATTTTCACAGTGTTCGAAAACCAAGTCTTGGTGTATTGAAATATTTGGGCTGCAATCTTCAATTAGAAATTTTTTATTTTTTTGAGTATCTCTACGTGATGGATCTATATAAATCCAGTCAAATTTTTCTTTTGAGGTTTTTAAGAACTCTATGCCGTCGGTACATCTGGTGGTGACATTTTTGGCTTCTAAAATTATGAAATTATGGGTCGCAATTTCGGCCAGTTTGGCGTTCATTTCGCAGTGGATAACGCTTTTAAATTGTTTTGAAAAATAGTAGCTATCTACCCCAAATCCGCCCGTTAGGTCTAGCAGGGAGTTGCCGCTAATTAAACGGCTTTTAATAAGTGCTGTGGTTTCCGACGAGGTTTGCTCAATATTAAGTTTGTTAGGGTAGTAGATGTTGGGGGTTTCAAACCATGTTTTTAGTTTTGATTCACACTTTTTCTTAGCTTCTATCTGCTCAGTGAGTTCCTTAATATCAACGTCCTCAAAAGCACTTCCTTTAAGGATTAAAGAGTGAGTGTTTGAATTTAATTTCTTATTTATAAACTCCTGTTTATCAGTATTTAATATTAATGTATTCACGTAAATATATAGGGTATGTTATGTTAGTTTTTTTGTAAATTCATATAATCCGATACTAGCCGCTTGCACCACATTCATACTGCTGTTTTGACCATACATTTCAATGTGAACGACGTGGTCGCAAATTTCTAAAATTGAAGATGAAATACCATGCTTTTCATCACCAATTATAAAGGCTATTTTACTGCTTTTAGGAAAGTCTAAGTCAGATATTTGAACGCTATCTTCTGAAATTTCAAGACCAATTATTAGGTAGTTTTTGGACTTTAAGTCTTTGATTTTTTCTAGTGTATTTTCAGTTTGTTCAAATGAAATAGCCTGTTCTGTTGCCCTAGAAGTTTTAGTGAATTTCCGTCCCAGCTCCACGGGGACTCCTCCTAAAATTAAATGTGTTACACCAAAAGCATCTGCAGTTCTAAATAGGCTTCCTAGGTTGGCAGCATGGCTAACGTTGTCACTTACCAAAACAATTGGAAAGGTTTTTTTTGAAAACTTGGAGGTATAGTGGTCTAATTGCATAATCGCTTTAGTTTTCAAAGGCGTATTTAATAATATTAGCCCCCATTTTTAATGCTTTTAGCCTTACGTTCTCTGGGTCGTTGTGCACGTTTGCGTCTTCCCAGCCATCTCCTAAATCACTTTCGTACGTAAACAGTAGTACTAGTTTGCTTTCATGAAAATAGCCTAGAGCTTTGGGAGCTAGTCCGTCGTGTTCATGAATTTTAGGAAGGCCCTTTGGAAATGGATATATATTGTTGTAGATAGGGTGGGACAAGGGAATCTCTGTCATTTTTTTATCTGGAAATACATTTTTCAATGCTTCTATCACATACGGTTTCATGCCGTAGTTGTCATCAATATGTAAAAACCCGCCAGACAATAAATACAGTCTTAAGTTTTTGGAGTCGCTTTCCGAAAACACCACATTTCCGTGTCCTGTCATATGAAGAAATGGATATTCAAATATGGCCGCGCTTCCGGCTTCTACAGATTGTGGTTTTTTGTTAATTGCGGTTTTGATGTTTGTATTACAAAACTGTATTAAGTTCTTTAAGGCTGTTGGGTTGCTATACCAGTCGCCACCGCCATCATATTTTAAAACAGCGATGCTTTGGCTTTCACATAAGTGGAATCCAAAGAAGAGAAGTAAATAGAGTATTCGTTTATTCATTGCAAAGTTGGATTGTGTGACAGGCTACTATAGCAGCTGTTTCGGTGCGTAGTCTTGAGTTTCCTAAAGATACGGGTGTGTAGTTATTTTCTAAGGCAGTGGAAATCTCTTGGTTGCTAAAATCTCCTTCTGGCCCAATCAAAATGGTTATTGATGTTCCTGGCTCAATCTGGTCTTTGAGAGCGTGTTTTTCTCCTGCTGCACAATGTGCAATAAAAGTTTTCCCCTTTTGAGGGCTTTTTAGGAATTCAGCAAATGTGACAGCTGCCCCAAGGGTTGGGAGGTAGGGGTTTAGGGACTGCTTCATCGCTGATTGTATAATTTTCTCAAACCGTTCGGTTTTAACTACTTTTCTTTCGCTATTGTGACTGATTATAGGGGTGATTTTTGTCACCCCTATTTCTGTAGCTTTTTCTAAAAACCATTCGTAGCGATCGTTCATTTTTGTGGGTGATACCGCTAGGTGAACAGAGTAGTCTTTTGGTTGGACGTACTTGGAGCTTTGTACATTCATCACACATTTGTTATGATTAGGAATCACGACTTCAGCTTCAAAAGTCCACCCAATCCCATTGGTGATCATTAGGGTGTCTCCAGTAGATTTACGCAATACTTTTACAATATGACGGCTTTCATCTTTTGAAAAATTAAAGGTCTTTGTTGTTTCGTTGAGCTCGGGATTGTAAAATAATTGCATTTGCTTTATATTTTTAAGCGTGAGGACGCCATTATAGATTGGTCTGCATATTGTTTTTTCTGAAACTTTAAATAGCCTACAATTGCAATCATTGCTGCATTATCTGTTGTGAATTCAAATGCAGGTAAATAAGTGGTCCATCCATGCTGGCTTTCTGCTTTTTTTAGTGCGTCCCTAATGCCTGAGTTTGCAGAAACCCCTCCGCCAATAGCAATTTGATTGATTCCTGTTTCCAAAACAGCTAATTTTAATTTATCCATTAAAATACCAACAATGGTATACTGTATGGATGCACAAATGTCGTTGAGGTTTTGTTCAATAAATTGAGGATTTTCTTTGACTTGTTTTTGTATGAAGTATAAAATGGCAGTTTTTAAGCCTGAAAAGCTAAAATTGAGTCCCTTTACTTTGGGTTTAGGAAATTTGAATGCTTTTGGGTTTCCTAGCTTTGATCGCTTATCAATTTCCGGACCTGCAGGATACCCCAAGCCTAAAATTTTACCACTTTTATCAAATGCTTCTCCAACTGCATCATCAATTGTTTCTCCAATTACCGTCATTTTAAAATAGTCGTCTACACGTACAATTTGCGTGTGTCCACCAGAAATAGTCATTGCAATAAATGGAAATGGGGGTTTCTCATAGCCATCTTCTTCAATAAAGTGAGCCAATATATGCGCTTGCATATGGTTGACATCAATTAGTGGAATATCAAGTCCATAGGCCAGTGATTTTGCAAATGAAGTTCCCACTAGTAAAGAGCCCATAAGCCCAGGGCCTTGCGTAAATGCGACGGCATCTAAACTGGTAGTAGAAATGCCAGCTTTTTGTATTGCCTGATCTACTACTGGAACAATGTTTTGTTGGTGGGCTCTTGATGCTAATTCGGGAACAACACCCCCATAAGATTCGTGTATTGCTTGGGAGGCCACAACATTGCTTAGTATTTTTCCGTTGCGTAGTACAGCAGCTGCTGTATCGTCGCAAGAAGATTCAATTCCTAAAATGTATGTATTTTTTAAGCTCATTAAGAGTATTTTGTCAGAATATTCGTTTAATTTGTAATTATAATTAGGTATAATTTAATCTATTAATTAGACTACTGCAAAGAAATAAAAAAAATAGCAGTAAAATAAATGCTTTACAGAGTTTAAATTTTAGTATTAATAGTTAAATTGTGAATAAAATAACCTCTCTAGCATATCAATAAATATATTAAAATAGTACTTAAAGTTATCTCAACCCTCGCGTTGTTCTTCATTTTATTGGTGGTTCTTTTGTCAGTTCCAGCGATCCAAACTAGTTTGGGTAGCTATGCTACTGGTGAAATTAATGAAGTGTATGGGACAAATATTAAAATTGAAAGGCTAGGTCTGAAGTTCAACGGAGATGTAGAATTAAAGTCTATTTTAATTAAGGATCATTTTGAAGCGCCTATGATTTCAGTTTCTGAACTCAACACTTCTGTTTTAAGCTTCGCAAAAATTGTTAGTAATGAGCTCGTATTTGCCGATGTTGATTTATATAACCTCTTTTTTCACGTCAAGACCTATAAAGGGGAAAGTGATACAAACCTAGATGTTTTTGTCGATAAGTTTGATAAGCAAAACCCACGAGAAAAGACGGGTAAATTTTTACTCACATCAAGTAGTTTGAGTATCAATAACAGTGTTTTTCGCCTTACAGATGAAAATAAAGAAACTCCTATTGTTTTAGATTTTACTGAGCTCACTATTTTAGCTACAAACTTTTTAATTTCTGGACCTGATATTGATGCAAATATAAAACGTCTTTCTTTTGTAGATTCAAGTGGGTTGGTCTTAAAAAATATTGAAACAGCGTTCAGCTACACACCAACTAAAATGTTGTTTTCTGATTTGAGTATCAAGACAAAATCATCCTTAGTTTCTGGAAACCTCCAATTTGATTACCAGCGTGAGGATCTAAATTCTTTTTCTGACAAGGTTTATATTTCTGGTTTTTTTGAAAACAGTTCTCTAGACCTAGAAGAGTTTAATTTACTATATGATGAGTTTGGCGCTAATCAAAAGGTTCAGCTCAATACTGCTTTTTCAGGGACATTAAAGGATTTAAAATTTGATGAATTTAATTTAAAAACGAACAGCAATACGTCTATCATTGGGAAATTCCATATTAACGAGCTGTTTGAATCAAGTTTAGATGGTTTTTTGCTAGATGGAGAGTTTGATAAAATATCGTCAACCTATGAAGATCTTGCAGCATTGTTGCCAAGAGTTTTGGGGAATACGATTCCACCAGGGTTTAATGCGTTAGGCCGCTTTAATATGAATGGTCGTGCACATATAACCAATGAGTCTATTCAAGCCGTTATGGCTGTTTCTACAGAAATAGGATCCCTTTTTTTTGATCTTAATTTAGACGATTTAGACTTAATTGACAGTGCCTCCTATGTGGGGCAAATACGTTTCATAGATTTTAATTTAGGAAGCGCTATAGGAGAGCCAACAATTGGCTTAGTTAGTTCTAGTCTTGATGTGGTAGGAAGTGGGTTTAGCAAGGAATCAATTAGTTGTAATATAAATGGGGGGTTTAGCTCGTTTGTGTTTCAAGATTATACTTACTCAGATTTGCAGGTCTCAGGAGTAGTTATGGATAAGGTTTTTAATGGTCAGTTGGATACTTCAGATGCTAATTTAAAATTAAATTTTTCTGGACTTGTAGATTTTTCAAGCAGTGAAAATATTTATGACTTTTCAGCAATCATAGATTATGCTAACTTGAAAGCCTTAAAGTTGGTGGACCGAGACCAAACCTCTGTGCTAAAAGGGAAAATGTCTGTCGATATGAAAGGGACTACTATTGACGATGTATACGGGGTGCTTAGCTTTAAAGATGCACTGTATGAGAATCAAAATGACAGTTATGAGTTCAAAGACTTTGAAATCACTTCATCGTTTGATAGAAATAACGAAAGGACCATTCAGGTAAATTCACCTGAAATAATAAATGGAAGTTTGAAAGGGGAATTTCGAATCAACGAACTTCCTGATTTAATGAGGAATTCAGTAGGAGATATTTACACCAGGTTTAATTCTTTTGAGGTTCTAGAAAATCAGTACTTAAACTTCAACTTTAAGATTTATAATAAAATTGTAGAACTGTTTTATCCAGATTTACAATTGGGGCCCAATACATCTGTAAAAGGAAGGTTAGAGAGTGATCCTAAAAACTTTAAACTTACGTTTAAGTCTCCTACGATAAAAATGGATGACTTTTTTGCCAATAAGATTAAGGTTCAGTTAATAAATGATAACCCGTTATTTAATTCATATATTGAAGTAGACAGTCTCGCTACAAAGTACTATAATGTTTCTGAGTTTAGTTTAATAAATGTAACACTCAATGATACCTTGTACGTAAAATCTGAATTTAAAGGCGGTGAAAAATCTAAAGATTCATTTGACTTAAATTTATATTACACCATTGACGAGTCTAACAAATCTGTGGTTGGAGTTAAGAAATCGACTGTCTTTTTCAAGGAGACACCATGGCACATAAACAATTCTCAGAATTCACAAAATACGATTAGGTTTGATAGAGCTTTTAAGGAAGTTATGGTTGATAATATAAAGATGACTTATAACGATGAGGAGATTCTTTTAAATGCACTTACACAGGGCTCAGATAACAAAAATATAGATCTTGATTTTAAAAATGTAGGCCTATTAAAAATAATGCCTTCAATCAAAAACTTAAAACTAGAGGGTCGTTTAAATGGCAGCCTAAATCTTAACCAATCAAAAAGTGTATTCCTCCCTAAGTCTAGTTTAACTGTAGATAATTTTGAGGTTAATGATTTTAATTTAGGTTCTTTTAAGGCAGCTATTCAAGGGAATCAATCCCTTACAAATTATGATGTAAATATTTCCTTGAAGGAGGATGCTAATGAGTCTTTATCTGTAGTGGGTACTTTAGATGTGTCTGGTGATAATTCGAATCTTGACCTTGATATTTCATTTAGGGACTTTATATTAGATCCTTTAAATCCTTTTGGAGCAGATGTGATTACCAATATTCGTGGAGGCATTTCAGGATTTGCTTCTGTTAAAGGTCAACTTGAAAAACCTCAAATTGAGGGGCGTTTGCTTTTAGATAATGGAGGTTTAGCCATCCCTTATCTTAATGTAGGATATGATTTTGCAGAGGCTTCTATCATTAATCTAAAAAATCAAAGCTTCATTTTTGAGAAAGCATTAATGAGAGATGTTGATTACCAATCCCAGGCTTATTTAAACGGAAGTATCAGTCACAATAATTTTTCGAATTGGTCATTGGACTTAACTATTGATTCAGATCGCTTCCTAGTGCTTAACACAATAGAGCAAGATGAATCGCTCTACTATGGGACTGCTTTTATAGATGGCGATATTGATATTTCTGGGCCCACAGATCAGTTATTTATTGAGGCTAATGTGGGGACCTCTGAGGGAACAGTTTTTAAGATCCCATTAAATGATAGTGAGATATTATCTGAAAGCTCTTATGTGAGTTTTTTAAGTCCAGATCAAAAAACAACTAAAACAACTGCCCGAGATTTTGAATTGGACGATGTGAAAGGACTTGAAATGGAGTTTAACATGGATATTAATGATAATGCTGAAATTGAAATTGTAATAGACAAACAAACTGGAAGTTCAATTATTGGGCGTGGTAATGGAAGTATGTTGGCTCAAATTAACACCAAAGGTAAGTTTCAAATGTTTGGCGATTTTATAGTCCTCTCCGGAATTTATAACTTTTCTTTTGGTCGGATTATTCAAAAGAAATTTAAAGTAGTTAAAGACGGAACTCTGGCTTGGGATGGAAGTCCATTAAATGCAGATATCAACATAAAAGCACTCTATGAGGGAATCAATGTAAATCCGTCAACATTATTAGATAATCCTATTAATCAAAGCATTCCGACCGAAGTTGAAGTTCATTTGACAGGAAAATTAGAAAACCCAGATTTAAATTTTGACATTCGTTTTCCAAGTGTTAATTCGACCCTTAATAGTGAGTTAGCGGATAGGTTAAGAGACAAAGATCGCAAAGAGTTTCAAGCACTATCCTTGTTGGCTACTGGAGCTTTTAGAAGCGAGCTAACACTAGATTCACAAGATGCTTTTGGATTGGTATCAGATGGGGTTACAAGCATGTTAAATGATCTTTTTGCAGATGACGAGAATAAAGTTCAGTTAGGAATTGATTTAGACTTAGGCAAAACAACTCCTGACTATGAAACAGACAGTCGAGTAGGAGTGACTATGTCTACCAAAATAAGTGATAATATTTTAATTAACGGAAAAGTTGGAGTGCCTGTTGGTGGTGTAAGTGAAACAACAGTTGCCGGAGATTTTGAGGTAGAAGTTTTGTTAAATCAAGACCGTACCTTGTCTCTTAAATTTTTTAATAGAGAAAATAGTATTCAAAATTTTAGTGAACAAATTGGCTACACACAAGGGGTAGGGCTATCATATAATATTGAGTTTGATAATTTAAAAGAGCTTTTAGAGGCGCTATTTAAAAAACAAACTAAAGAAATAAAATCAACGACTGATGCGGACTCCAATTCTGAAACACCTAATTTTATGAATTTCAAGTAAAACATCCCCAAAAACCTAGCGTATAATTAATTTTTTAGCTTCAAAATCAAATAGTTATTAACGAAAACGTTTGAATTTGTTGAAGTTGATAAAATTGATGTCTTTGATTATTTTTTAACATATAAGTTTTATTAATTTTACAACATAAACCATTACAACTATGGAAAATCAGATAAAAAAAATTGGTGTATTAACATCTGGAGGCGACGCCCCTGGGATGAATGCAGCAATTAGGTCCGTTGTACGCGCCTGTGCATATCACACGATTGAATGTGTGGGTATCTACAGAGGATACGAAGGAATGATAGAAGGAGATTTTAAAGTTTTAGATGCTAGAAGTGTCAATAATATCATAAATAAAGGGGGTACCTTTTTAAAATCAGCACGCTCTAAAGAGTTTAGAACTAAAGAGGGTCGTAAAAAAGCTTACGAGCAATTACAAAAGGAAAATATTGATGCATTAGTGTTAATTGGCGGAGATGGAACCTTTACGGGTGGAATGATTTTTAATGAAGAATTTAACTTCCCTATCATTGGTATTCCTGGTACAATTGATAATGACATCGTTGGAACTAACTACACGCTTGGATATGACACCGCTCTAAACACTGCGGTTGAAGCAATCGATAAAATTAGAGACACGGCCAGTTCTCACAAGCGTTTGTTTTTTGTTGAGGTAATGGGACGCGATGTAGGACATATTGCATTGAATGCAGGAGTTGGATCGGGAGCAGAAGAGATTTTAGTCCCTGAAGAAGACTTGGGACTCGATCGCCTTTTAGAGTCTTTAGAGAAAAGCAGACACACAGGAAAGTCCTCTAGTATTGTGGTGGTTGCTGAAGGCGATAAGACTGGTAAAAATGTATTTGAGCTAAGGGACTATGTTGACGAAAATCTTGATGGTTATGATGTGCGTGTTTCGGTTCTAGGTCATATGCAACGTGGGGGATCGCCATCTTGTTTTGACAGAGTTTTAGCTTCCAGAATGGGAGTCAAGGCGGTGGAGTCTTTATTAGAAGGGAAAAATAATTTCATGGTTGGAACTGTTAATAATAAACTAGAGTTATATCCCATAGATAAAGCTGTCAAAGGACACTCCAAAATTGATGAAGAGTTATTAAGAGTATCCGATATAATGAGTATATAAATAAGAATTAATTAAAATAATAATAAAATGTCAAAAGTAAAAATTGGAATTAATGGATTTGGTCGAATCGGAAGAATTGCCTTTCGTGTTGCTGCTAGCAGACCCGATGTTCAAGTTGTAGGAATTAATGATTTATTAGATGTAGAGCACTTAGCATACTTATTAAAGTATGATTCTGTTCACGGAAAGTTTCAAGGAACTATTGAAATTAGTAATGGTAACTTAGTAATTAATGGAAATGAAATTCGTGTTTCGGCAGAACGAAATCCAGAAGATTTAAAATGGGATGCAGTTTCTGCTGATGTTGTCTTAGACTGTACAGGGATCTTCACAACACTTGAAGGTGCTCAAAAGCATATCACAGCTGGCGCAAAAAAGGTGGCCATTTCTGCACCATCTGCTGACGCACCAATGTTTGTAATGGGAGTTAACAATAAAGAAATTACTGCTGATCATACAATCGTTTCTAATGCATCTTGTACAACAAACTGTTTAGCGCCTATTGCAAAAGTTCTTAATGATAAATTTGGAATTGCCGAAGGTCTTATGACTACTGTTCATGCAGCAACTGCAACTCAGTTTACAGTAGATGGTCCTTCACGTAAAGACTACAGACTTGGACGCGCCTCATTAAACAATATCGTACCTGCTTCTACAGGAGCAGCTAAAGCTGTTGGTAAAGTAATTCCAGAACTTAATGGAAAACTTACAGGGATGGCTTTTAGAGTACCTACAGTAGATGTTTCGGTTGTTGATTTAACATGTCGTTTAGAAAAAGGAGCTTCCTTTGATGAAGTGAAAGCTGCCATAAAACATGCTTCCGAAAACGAATTAAAAGGTGTTTTAGGTTATACTGAAGAAGGAGTTGTTTCACAAGATTTTATTTCTGAATCTTTAACAAGTACTTTTGATGCTAACGCAAGTATGGCGTTAAATGATAACTTCGTTAAAATTATCTCTTGGTATGATAATGAATATGGTTATTCTTCAAAATTAGTTGACCTTGCACAATACATTAATGCGATCTAATTAGCACTACCTTATAAAATACACTGCTACTTTAGCGGTGTATTTTTTTAATACCAATCAAATATGATATTTGTAATAGACAGCGGTTCAACTAAATGCGACTGGATTGCCATAGACTCTTCCACTGGAGAGCCTATTTTTGAAAAACAACGAACAAAAGGATTAAATCCTGCGATCATTTCTAGTACAGATGCGTTTGATATTATCAAGGAAAATGATGTTATTTATGAAAATAAATCAGAGGTTTCTCATATTTATTTTTACGGAGCTGGTTGTGGTACTGAAAAGCCAGTGAAAATGCTTAAAGGTGTTTTGCAGTCTATTTTTGAAAATGCGGAAGTTGTTGTTAAAGAAGATACGTATGCCGCAGTATACGCCACCGTAGGGGTTTCTCACAGCCCTGCAGTTGTTTGTATTTTAGGGACAGGGTCTAACTGTTCTTATTATAACGGCAATTCGGTTGAACAAAGAATAATTTCTCTAGGATATTCAGTGATGGATGATGCATCCGGAAACTATTATGGCAGACAACTCCTAAGAGATTATTACTTTGATCATATGCCTCATGATTTGAAATTAGTTTTCAAAACGCGGTATGACGTTAATGACGATGTGATTAAAAGTAATTTATACAAAAAAGCAAACCCTAATGCGTACCTAGCAACCTTTGCAGAGTTCATGATTCTTAATAAAGAGTCAGACTATGTTCAAAACCTAATTAAAGAAGGTCTGCGCATATTTGTTAAAAATATGATACTACAATATAAAGAGGAGCTCAAGACTGTTCCTGTTCATTTTGCAGGGTCTATTGCTTATTTTACTCAAGAAGAAATTAAAGAAGTTGCACGGGAATTTGGATTTACCGTGGGTAATTTTGAGCGCCGTCCAATTGAAGGGCTAGTTGAATATCACGCTGAAATTACTAGAGCTTCCTAAATGCTTACTTTACTGCAATTACACTAATTTCTACATTTACAAACTTAGGCAAGTTAGCCACCTCTACGGTTTCTCTAGCGGGTGCTGTTGCTTCCTCAAAATAGGTTCCATAAACACTATTTATAGCTGCAAATGTATTCATGTCTGAAATAAATATGGAGGATTTAATCACATTTTCAAACGTCATATCAGCAGCCTCCAAAACGGCCTTAAGGTTTTCCATTACTTGAGTAGTCTCTACTTGTATGGAGTCCATTACTAAATCACCTGTTTCAGGGTGTATAGCTATTTGACCAGAAGTATATAACATATTACCTACCATTACGGCTTGATTATAAGGTCCAATTGGTTGAGGTGCTTTATGAGTCGTGATAATCTTTTTCATAGTTTTATAATTGTTTGTCTGGCTGTCTTCGTTTTTCGTATTTAATATCTTTAAACATACTCGATCGAATTCCAATAAAGAAATTCCAAGAACTTCGGTTGCTAAAAGGAATCCAAGAGAAATTCATTCTCCAACTCAATAAGTCCCGTTCAAAACGTAATTGCGTGTAAGTAAATCCATTGTTTTTAAGATCATAACCAGAGGAGGCACCAACACTCCAACGTGGAGAAATTTCTATGTCTCCTGAAAACATTAATGAATGAGATGAAATTTCACTTTGACGCCTGGAATTAGTATAATTAACTGCGTAGGCTAATCTTAAACTCCAGGGTATTTTATAGTTATAAAGTGCTGAAGGTTCCGTCTTTTTATCGTCGTCCTTTTTTAAGGACTGGGTAGAGTAGTCTTGAGGTTTTCCAAACAAATCATCTGCGCGCCCACCACTTTTTACAGACTCTTCAATTGCTTGGTCTTGTTCGGAATCTCCGCCTTCAAAGGTCTCACTAGACAAATTGTAGCTCATGGTCATATTTGCACTTGTTAATCGAAACAAGCTACCGCCATTATTTACATTAAATTCATCTATCTTATTATTGTTGTTATCAAGAGCATAGGGGTCCAGAGTAGCCCCAAAATTAAGACTCATTTTACTGTCAAATAGTTGCGTTCCTCCAGAGACTCTTACGGGACTCCAGTTCAATGAATCACCAGCAACATTGTAATTTGTAGAGAAATTTAGGGAGTTTAATAAAAATATCTTTTTTGGGTCTGTTGCAGTACTGTCTTTGTCACGAACTTTTGCTTCTAAGTTATTGTTTAGTGACAGCCCTACACTGCTAGAAAATGTTTTTCCAGGAGATCCAAATAACGACTGTTCAAATCGGGTGTAGTCAACTTCGTTAGAGGTAGTGCCGTCGGCACTAATAACTTCGTAAGTTTCGTAATACTGATCAAAAGCAGGGTTAATATTATAGCTAATTGATGGCCGCATTACATGCCGTATCGCCTGAATTTTTTTATCCTCCCCAAATTCAAACATTCCATATACAGTGGTTCCTACGCTTGTGCTAAAGTTGTAGGTGCGATAAGAGTCAAATCCTTTAAGAGGCGTTGTGATTGCAGATTGAGTTTCTATATCGTACTCCTTTTTGATTGTGTTAAAGGTCCAGTTTTCTTTAAAGTTTGCGCTGGTGCTCATGCTAAAGTGTTTAAACACCTTAAAGTTGGTGCTCAAGGGGATGGTGTGTTGAAATCCTGCTTTAGCATCATCAAACATTTCCGCTTTAAAAAACAAGGAGTCTGTGGTTTGAATGCGGTTCTCAGCACGAACATTATATTGAAAATTTATATTTTGGAGAGCGCCTTTTTTACTCCCTGTTTTTGGTGCAAATGGAAATATACGATCTACACTACCCTGAAATGTGGGTAAAGTCATGTTAATAGTGCCCTTATTGGTGTTTTGTGAGTGCGTTGCCGTTAGGCTAATATTTACTTGTGGCTCTCCCTTAAAAGCTTTGGAATAAGAAACGGAGGAAGACATTGTGTTGTTTAAAAAGTTTGATGAATTGAGCTGGTTCACAGATTCCTGAAAATAGGTGCTTGATCCTAAATTAACCGAAGCAGAAAATCGTGAACTAGGATTTGATTTAGAATCTTGACTTTGGTTCCATCTTAAATTATAAATAGTACTCCTTGAGTAGTCCGGAAAGCCCCGCTCACTATTAATTAAGTTTTCATATCGAAAACTTAATGACCCTCTAAATTTATAGCGTACGGCGTAACTACTTTCAACTCGCGCTCCATAACTTCCATTTGTAAAATAGTCCCCTAAAGTCGCTAAATCAAAATAATCACTTAATGCAAAATAATAGCCCCCATTCTGAAGAAAATACCCCCTGTTGTTCTGTTCTCCAAAGGTGGGGAAGATGACCCCAGAAGTTCGTGTTTTAGACATAGGAAGAAATGCAAAAGGAAATCCAATGGGTGTTGGGACATTTGCTATAAACATATTTGTAAGCCCAGTCACTACTTTTTTACCAGGGACTATCTTAGCTTTTCTTAACAGAAAGTAATATTCTGGGTTTTCAAGATCTTCCGAAGTCGTAAATTTAGCACGTCTAACAAAGTACACTGAGTCATTTTCTTTTTTTGTTAAATCTGAAATGATCCGTCCTCCTTGTTGTTCGGTTTTTGAGTTCCAAATTAAGGCTTTCTTTGTCTTAATGCTAAAGGCAATAGAGTCAGGCTCTACCAAATCATTTCCTTGTTTAAAAACAGGATGCTGTGTGTAAACTCCCAGCGAATCTTTTAAACGACCTGCATAAATAATATCTTTTCCGTAGTCAATAATAATGACTCCAGCCTTGATGTCCATGTCTTTATACTGAATTTCAGCTTCATTATAAAGGTAAATTTGCTGTGTTTTTTGATTAATAGAAGTGTAGTCTTTTGCTTTGTAATTCACAATACCCTCTAGAAAACTTTTAGGTTTTGAAAGACTATCATTTGTAATAGAGTCTATCTCAACATTTTTAACTTCTCTAGTTGTAATTGAATCATTTTTAACTCCTTGTGTGTCATTTTCTGGTACTGTTTTAGTTAAAGAGTTTAGGTTTTGAACATCCTGTGCAATGCCAAAAGTGTTGGCAAACACTGTAAAAATTAGAACAAAAAGTAGTTGAAATAGTGTTGTTTTCAATGCTTTTAAGTGTATTTTTGTAATTAGATGATTCAATTATTAAAAATCAAAGTTACGGATATTTTTAGTGATTTTTTAATTTTGAAGAATCGATTGATAGGTTAAATATTTCGCATGCAAAAGCAGATTAAATTATTCTTATTTCTGGCTCTTATTTTTAGTGCAATTTCTACAGCACAAACAAATGCAAAGCCTTTTGTGGTGGTCTTAGATGCTGGTCACGGAGGTAAAGATCCGGGGCGCCCTACCAATTTTGGCTACAAGGAAAAAGATATCGCCTTAGATGTAGCCTTAAGGGTTGGTAAGAACCTTGAAAAACAGGATGATATAAAAGTGATTTATACTAGAAGTACGGATGTGTTTATTGAATTGAGGCAGCGTGCAAGAATAGCAAATAAAGCCGATGCGGATTTATTTGTATCCATTCACTGTAATGCCCACAACTCCCAGGCATATGGTACGGAAACCTACGTGCTAGGCCTGCATAGAAACGAGTCTAATTTTAGAGTGGCACAACAAGAAAATGAAGTCATTTTTTTAGAAGATAATTTTGAGTCAAATTACGAAGGTTTTGATCCAAACTCTCCAGAGTCAATGATTGGTTTGACCCTTATGCAAGAAGATTACCTAGATCAAAGTATATTACTAGCACGCTACGTACAAGATAATTTCACATACAAATTAAAACGAAAAAACCGAGGCGTAAAGCAGGCTGGATTTTGGGTGTTACACAATACTTATATGCCCAGTATTTTAATAGAGACGGGGTTCATAACCAATAAAACAGAAGGAGATTACCTCAATTCAGTCTCCGGAAAAATTAATATATCTAAAAGTATTTCGGATGCTATTTTAGACTATAAGTCAAAACTAAATTCTAATACACCTAACGTTATTGAGACGCAGTCAAATCAAATTGATCAAGTAGATGCACCTGTTGACGAGTCTTCGGTCAATAAGCCTTTGATTGTTTTTAAAGTGCAAATAGCAGCAGGTTCTAAAAAGTTGGCAACCAAATCATATAATTTCAATGGACTTGATCAGGTTTCAAGACAAAAATCAAATACAATTTACCGCTACTTTTACGGAAATACAGCGAGTTATTCGGCGGCTTCAGAGTTGTTGAATACAGCAATATCTAAAGGCTTTCCGGATGCTCTTATAGTTGCTTACAAAGACGGAGAAAAAATATCAATTAAGCAAGCCTTAAAATCTACCGATAATTAGTCATAATTATTTCAATTTTATACTTAAATTTGTATTAATAAAAACCATTATATTGAAACTATCTAAGGAAATAAAAACAGCTGTTCTTGTGATCTCAGGGGTCTTGCTATTCATCTTTATTTTTAATTATTTAAAAGGTGAAAATGTATTTGATGCTTCCAAAAAAATCAGCGCTATATACGACAATGTTGAAGGCTTAGCGCCTTCTGCAGCTGTTACTATAAACGGTCATAAAATTGGTAAAGTTCAATCCATTGAGTTTAATGGAGATGGTTCTGGTTTATTGAAAGTGACCATGCTTATTGGAGATAATTTTGACTTTTCTGTCAATAGTGTGGCCGAGCTGTATGAAGCAGGCTTGATAGGTGGAAAAGCAATTGCAATAATTCCAGCTTTTGATGGCGCAACACTAGTTCAATCTGGAGATGTGCTAACGTCTACTGTAAAGCCAGGACTTACAGATTTAGTAAATCAACGCTTAACGCCACTTCAAGAAAAAATTGAAAAAATGATGCTTAGCGCAGATTTGTTGCTCAATAACCTTAATGAGGTTTTTGACATTCAAACAAAAGACAATATCAAGCTGAGTATTGCTGAGCTTAGCACCACTATATCGTCCTTTAAAGCTACTTCTGAATCTTTAAATGGATTAGTATCAGATAATAAATCTTCAATAGGAGAAACAATTTTAAATTTCAATAAAATCTCCCAGGATTTGACTAGCGTTAGTAAATCTCTTTCAGAATCTGACTTGGATTCAATTATGCTTAATCTAAAATCAACTCTATCTAGTTTTGATAATTTGTTAGCTACCATAGAAAATGGAGAAGGGTCTATTGGCAAATTGATGAAAGACGACGGTGCATACAATAACCTTAACGCGGCAACAAAACAGTTAGAACAACTTTTGGAAGACATGAAATTAAATCCAAAACGTTATGTGCATTTTTCATTATTTGGAAAAAAAGCAAAACAATATGATGCAAATGGTAACGAAATAAAAACCACCAAAGAGTAATTAAATGAGCCTATTACCTAACATAGTTTTTGCACTTATACTTTTTTTTGGGGTTGGCTTTTTTCTGCGAAACATAAGTAAAGTTAAACGAAATATTTATTTAGGTAAAGATGTGGATACCAGTGGTGACACTAAATTACGTTGGACCAATATGGCCAAAATTGCTCTGGGTCAAGGTAAAATGGTCCGTCGTCCAATCTCCGGAATTCTTCACATTATAGTGTATGTGGGCTTTGTGATTATAAATATTGAAGTCTTAGAAATTGTCATTGATGGTTTGTTTGGAACCCACCGTATTTTCTCTGCTATTGGACCTCTTTATGGAGTTTTGATCGGGACTTTTGAAGTGCTTGCTGCCTTAGTTTTTATAGCGGTAGTGATTTTTTGGTTTCGAAGAAATGTTGTAAAGATTCAACGGTTTATGAAGTCCGAAATGAAAGGGTGGCCCAAGCTTGATGGGAATTTGATTTTGTATTTTGAAATTTTATTGATGGGGTTGTTTATTATTATGAACGCAACAGATGTTGAATTTCAGTCAATGAATTCAGGTAACATTATAAGTCAGTTTTTCGCCCCAATGTTTGAGGGTTATAATGTCCATTTAATTGAACGAACTGTTTGGTGGGCGCATATTATTGGTATTTTAGTTTTTCTGAACTACCTGTATTACTCAAAACACTTACATATTTTATTAGCGTTTCCAAATACGTATTATGGGAGTGTTAAACCTAAAGGTCAACTTGACAACCTAGAAGCGGTTACAAACGAAGTTAAGCTCATGATGGACCCTGATGCAGATCCCTATGCTGCTGTTTCTGAAGACGCTGCAGCTCCTGATAAATTTGGAGCCAGTGATGTTCAGGATCTTAACTGGGTACAGCTTTTAAATGCATACACATGTACAGAATGTGGGCGTTGTACAAGCGAATGTCCAGCAAATCAAACCGGTAAAAAATTATCTCCAAGAAAAATCATGATGGATACTCGAGATCGTCTGGTAGAGGTAGGAAAAAATATAGATGCCAATAATGGTGAGTTTAAACTTGATGGCAAACAGTTATTAGGCGATTATATAACAAATGAAGAGCTTTGGGCCTGTACCAGCTGTAATGCATGTGTAGAAGCATGTCCAGTGAGTATAGATCCACTTTCAATTATTATTGAAATGCGACGTTACTTGGTAATGGAACAAAGTGATGCACCTATGGAGCTCAACAATATGATGTCTAATATTGAAAATAATGGCGCCCCCTGGCCGTACAATCAAATGGACCGATTAAACTGGAAAAACAATTAGAAATATATTTATAAAAATTAACAATGAAAAGAGAAGAAGCTGATAAGTTATTACATGAAAAAGTAGAAGCTGGTGAACTTGTAAGTCCAGTACTTCCAGGAGGTGTAAAAAATTATTTAATTGATATTGACGGAACCATTACCGAAGATGTCCCTAACGAAGAGCCAGAGCGAATGGGAACCTGTTTACCTTTTGTTGATGCCTTAGAAACCTGTAATCGTTGGCATGCAGAAGGACACATGATTTGTTTCTTCACATCCCGTACGGAAACGCATAGAGCTGTTACTGAAGGTTGGTTAAAGCAACATGGATTTAATTACCATAGCCTTTTAATGGGCAAACCAAGAGGCGGAAACTACCACTGGATTGACAACCATCTAGTGAAAGCGACGCGTTATAAAGGTAAATTTACTGATTTAGTCGAAAAAGAGGTAACGATTGAAGTTTTTGACGATGGTCAGCATGATTAATATATAAACTATGAGTGATGTGTTAAAAGTACCAACAATGGCCGAATTTGCGGCTACCGGCAAGCAACCTGAGGTTTTGTTTTGGGTAGGCTGTGCAGGAAGTTTTGATGACCGTGCAAAAAAAATAACTAAAGCTTTTGTTAGATTATTAAACAAAGCTGAAGTTGAATTTGCGGTATTGGGAACTGAAGAAAGTTGTACAGGTGACCCTGCTAAACGCTCAGGAAATGAGTTTTTATTTCAAATGCAGGCCGTTACCAATATTGAGGTTTTAAATGCGTATGATGTTAAAAAGATTGTAACCGCTTGTCCTCATTGTTTTAACACACTTAAAAACGAATATCCGTCCTTAGGAGGTGATTATAAAGTAATGCACCACACCCAGTTTCTTAAAAGTTTGTTAGACGAAGGACGCCTGACCATTGAAGGTGGAAAATTTAAAGGCAAACGTATTACCTTTCATGACCCCTGTTTTTTGGGACGTGCCAACGATGTGTATGAGGCTCCTCGTGACTTGATCAAAAAGTTAGACGCAGAATTGGTGGAAATGAAAAATTGCCGCAAAAAAGGGCTTTGCTGTGGCGCCGGAGGGGCTCAAATGTTTAAAGATGCTGAAAAAGGAAACAAAGAAATCAATATCGAAAGAACAGAGCAAGCCATGGAAGTTAAGCCTGATATTATTGCAGCAGGCTGCCCATTTTGTAATACCATGATGACCGATGGTGTGAAGAATAAAGCCGAAGGTCAAATTGAAGTCATGGATGTGGCTGAATTAATAGCTAATGCAAACGATTTATAATCCGAAATACACTCCAAACAAATGTTAGTTAATTTTGATGTCTTACCTAAAAATTCCCGTATTTGGATCTATCAATCTAATCGGTCCTTTACTGAAATTGAATTAGAAGATATTTCATCCAAATTAAATGTCTTTTTACAGAGCTGGTCAGCACATGGTTCCGATTTACAAGCAGGTTTTGAAATAAAATATAAGCGTTTTATAGTCATTGCTTTGGACCAAGAGAAGCAATCGGCAACAGGCTGTTCTATTGACGCTTCTGTACAGTTTATTCAAGCCCTTGAAACGTTGTATTCTGTGGACTTAATGGATAAGATGAATGTCTCCTACAAACAAGGGGAGTATGTAGCCTATAAAACACTAACAGATTTTAAAAAGATGGCTAAGGATAAAGCCGTTTCTAAAAATACGATTGTATTTAATAACCTTGTTAACTCTAAAGGGGAATACCAAGAGTTTTGGGAAGTACCAGCTTCTGAAAGCTGGCACAGTCGGTTTGTATAATTTATAGAATAGAAAACCGTACCATTACTTCACTTTCAACTTTAATTCCTGAGAATTCAAGATCTAGAGGTTTTTCTACAACTCCATCGGTATCATAGGCAACCTTCATTCTATTCATTCTTTGGGGGTAGTAATTATTGGAATAGTATTTATCTGAAATATAGATAGCTTTGTCAAGTGCCTGACCTAGGGGTTTTACAAGAGAATTTGCTTGTGCTTGTGCCTTTAAAATGGCTTTAGATCTTAATATGAGCTTCAAGGCTTCGGTCTTGGAGTAGGCGGTTTTTACCAGTCTCACATTAGAAATCCCTTTGGCTTCTAAATGAACTAAAACCTTACTTGCAGTCAAACCATCGTATACGACCAACTCATAGTTTTTAGATTTCAAGACACTTTTTTTTCTCAAAAAATATTTTTTGTAGTTACTCGCCAAGTCTTCAATTTTTAATTGTTTTTTTAAATCAATCCCCAGTTCCTCTAAAGCACTGGCCATTTCGCGTTCTTGTTTTTCTACAGAGGTTCGGTCGCGGTCTTCCTTTTCTTGAATTAAAATTGATAAATAGATGCGGTCGGGCTCCACCAGAGAATCTGCTTTTGCAGTTGTTTCTAGGTAGGGCTGGTCAATAAAATTTTTAGATTGCGTGTGTCCTAAAAACGAAGTAGCAATACAAAGCGTTATAATAAAATAGTTGTTCATCAGATTTTTTTTTAAAGATAACCAATTACCATACCAAAAAAAATAGAAGAGTGTTTTTAAGTTGTATAAATGTTAATTATTAAATACATCTTAAATACGATTGTTTATCTATTTAAATTATTAATTTAGTATTAGATTTAAGCCTCTCTTTTTTTTATTCGACTATGCGCCACTTTATTCCCTTATTTTTTATAATTTTCTCCTCCTCAGTACTCGCTCAAGTTCAGAGTTCACCATTAGATTCTTCAGATAAAAGTAGGCAAAAGTCGTGGGTAGACAGTACTTATAATGCACTTAGCCTTAATGAAAAAATTGGCCAATTGTACATGGTTCAGGTATTTTCAAATCAAGATAAAGCCACCAAGAAAAATATTTTAAATCAGATTAAAAGCCACCACATTGGAGGGGTTATATATTCCAAAGGGGGCCCGGTACGTCAGGCTCTGCTAAACAATGAGTTACAGTCAGCTTCTAAAATCCCTTTGTTAGTAGGGATGGATGCTGAGTGGGGTTTGAGCATGCGGTTGGATTCTACCTATGCATTTCCATGGAATATGACTTTAGGGGCCATTAAAAATTTAGATTTAATTCGTCAAACAGGGCAACACATAGGAGAACATTGTAAGCGTCTTGGTGTTCATTTCAATTTTGCTCCGGTTGTTGATATCAATACCAACCCCAAAAATCCAATCATTGGAAACCGTTCTTTTGGTGAAGATAAAGAGGCTGTTTCCAGTCGATCTTTAGCGTTTATGGAAGGGATGCAAGGAGCAGGAGTGATGGCCAATGCTAAACATTTTCCGGGGCATGGAGATACCGATTCTGATTCTCATAAAACCTTGCCGACGATTAATTTTTCTCAACAACGCATTGATTCATTGGAACTATACCCGTACAAGAAACTATTTTCAAAAGGGCTTTCAAGTGTCATGGTAGCACATCTCAATGTGCCTAGTCTTGATGCACGTTCAAATTACCCTTCTTCTTTATCGTATCCGATTGTCACAGAGTTATTAAAAGAAAAGCTTGGGTTTAAAGGACTTATTTTTACCGATGCATTGGACATGAAAGGCGCTTCTAACTTTAGCAATCCAGGCGAAGTTGATTTACAGGCTTTTCTGGCAGGAAACGATGTCATGCTAATGTCTGCTGATGTGAGTCAAGGCATAGCTGCCTTGCAAAAGGCTATTGAATCCAAAGTTATCTCTAAACAACGTTTAGCGCACTCTGTCAAAAAAATATTAAGTGCTAAATACAAGGTTGGACTCGCTCAGTATGAGCCAATAAATACCGTCAATTTAGTGGCAGATTTAAACCGTCAAAAGGATGCTGTTTTATACCAGAAGTTAATGGAAAATGCGGTTACCCTTGTTCAAAACAAAAATGACATACTGCCTCTTAAAGATTTAGAATTACACAAAATTGCTTATGTGAATATGGGAAAAGCAGAGGCCTCTACATTTGTAAAAACACTTAACAAATATACGAAGGTTGATGTTGTAAGTGCTGATAATTTAGATCAATTAGTTTCTAGTTTAAATGAGTATAATACGGTCATTGTAGGCTTGCATACCTCAAATGCCAGCCCGTGGAAAGCGCATCAATTTTCCGATAAAGAACTTGTTTGGCTTTATGAAATAGCACGAAACAATAGGGTTGTTTTAACAATTTTCGCAAAGCCATATGCTCTTAATGATTTTAAGTCTTTTACTAATTTTGAAAGCATTGTAATGGCTTATCAAAACAGCCCCATCGCTCAACAAACGGCAGCTCAAATTATTTTTGGTGGTCTCAGTGCTAAAGGGAAGCTGCCCGTCAGTACGGGTTCAGTATTTAGGGCTGGGCACGGAATATCAACCCAAGCTATAGACCGATTGTCTTATGGCTTGCCAGAGTCAGTAGGAATGGACTCAGCACGCTTACATAAAATTGATTCTGTCGCTGCTTATGCGGTTAGGGAACAAATGACCCCAGGGATTCAGCTTTTGGTAGCCCGAAAAGGAAAAGTGATTTACGAAAAGTATTTTGGACATCACACCTATGATAAAACCACTAAAGTTAAGTTCGATGATTTGTATGATGTCGCCTCACTTACAAAAATATTAGCGACACTTCCGTTACTTATAGAGCTTGTTGACCAGGGAGTAATACAACTGGAATCCACTTTAGGTGAATTGTTACCTGCCTATAAAGGCAGTAATAAAGAATCCATTACGATTCAAGAAATGCTTTCTCATTATGCCCAACTAAAACCTTGGATACCTTTTTATGTTTCAACCTTAGACTCTATCACCCAAAAGCCAAATCCTACGTTTTATAAATCTAATACAACTAAAGAATTTTCGATCCAAGTTAGTAAAAACTTGTATCTCAGAAACGATTTTAAAGATAGTATTCAGTCTAAAATTATAGAGTCTAACTTGTTGGATAAAAAAAAGTATCGCTATAGTGATATGCCATATTATATATTAAAGTCAATTATAGAAAAACAATACAATCAACCCCTTGATGAATTGATTCAACAGCATTTCTACAAGCCTTTAGGCGCTAATTTGTCAACCTATAAACCTTTAGACAAATTCAGCATTCAACAACTCGTGCCAACTGAAATAGATGGTTATTTTCGATATGATAAAGTACACGGCTTTGTACATGATATGGGAGCCGCTATGCAAGGAGGTGTAGGGGGGCACGCAGGTTTGTTTAATAATGCAAATGATATTGCCAAGTTAATGCAACTCTACCTTCAAAAGGGTGTGTATGGAGGGAAACGTTATTTTTCTTCTCATACATTTGATAAATTTAACACCTGCCATTACTGCGATCAAGACAACCGTCGTGGTGTAGGATTTGATAAGCCTCAATTGGAAGAGGTTGGGCCTACATGTGGGTGTTTATCAATGGATAGTTTTGGGCACTCAGGATTTACAGGAACCTATGCTTGGGCAGACCCTGATAAAGAAATAGTTTATGTATTTTTGGCCAATAGAACATTCCCAAGGTCGGATGCTAATAGACTTTTAAAAGAGAACATTAGAACAGAAATACAGCGTTTAATTTACGAATCAATTATTGAATAATATGAATATAGGAATAGTATGTTACCCAACCTTTGGAGGTAGTGGTGTTCTAGCGACCGAATTAGGCTTAGAGTTATCCAAAAAGGGCCATCAAGTCCATTTTATTACCTACCGACAGCCTGTACGGCTGGAGTTGTTAAATTCTAACGTTCATTTTCATGAAGTCAATGTACCTGATTACCCTCTTTTTCATTATCAGCCCTATGAATTAGCCTTGTCGAGCAAATTAGTGGACATGGTAAAAGTGCACAAAATTGATGTCCTTCATGTACATTATGCCATCCCACATGCGTATGCTGCCTATATGGCCAAAAAGATGCTCCACGAAGAAGGAATTAAAATACCTATTGTAACTACCCTGCATGGAACCGATATCACATTAGTGGGAAGTCATCCATTTTATAAAACAGCGGTCACATTTAGTATTAATCAATCGGATGCCGTGACTTCTGTCTCACAAAGTCTTAAAGAAGACACCCAACGATTATTTAACACTCAGAAAGACATAAAAGTAATCCCAAACTTTATTGATATAGATAAATATAAAACTGATTTCAAAGAGTGTGATCGTGATTTATTAGCACTCCCTTTTGAAAGGGTGATTACGCATGTCAGTAACTTTAGACCTGTTAAGCGTATTGCCGATGTGATTGAAGTCTTTTATAAAGTTCAAAAGGAAGTGCCGTCAAAATTAATGATGGTTGGTGAGGGCCCTGAACGCAAACAAGCGGAGCAGTTATGTAAGACTTATGGAATTGAAGATAAAGTCGTGTTTTTAGGAAACAGTAACGAAGTAGATAAAATCTTATGCTTTAGTGATTTGTTTCTCCTCCCATCAGAAACCGAAAGCTTTGGATTGGCTGCATTAGAGGCTATGGCCTCAGGGGTGCCTGTTATATCCAGTAACTCTGGAGGGATTCCAGAAGTGAATATTGAAGGTGTATCAGGCTATTTAAGTCCCGTGGGTGCAGTGGATGAAATGGCACAAAATGCCATAAAGATTATTAAGAAGGATGCCGTTTTAGCTAAATTTAAAAAAGCGGCTCAGGAAGCAGCAACCAAATTTGATATTCATAAAATAGTTCCTTATTATGAAACTATTTATGAAGAAGCACTACATAATTGTAAAATTATTTAATTTGTAATAAGATTATGTACTTAGTCGGTTTCTAATTTTTGTTTTTGTAATAATACAATTACTTTTACAGTTATAACATTTAAGTTTTAGTATATGGCAGGGAATGCATTTGGAACTATTTTTAAACTCACCACATTTGGGGAATCTCATGGCACTGCTATTGGGGGCGTTATTGATGGCTGTCCTGCAGGAATTACAGTCAATTTTGAAGCCATTCAGTTGGAGATGGACCGTCGAAAGCCAGGTCAGTCTGCGATTGTAACACAACGAAAAGAGCCGGATACGGTCAAGTTTTTATCTGGTATTTTTGAGGGTATTACAACCGGAACACCTATCGGATTTATGATTGAAAATGCCAATCAAAAATCAAAAGATTACACCCACATAAAAGATGTTTTTCGTCCGAGTCACGCCGATTTCACCTATTCTGAAAAATACGGCCAACGCGATTATCGTGGGGGTGGGCGTAGCTCAGCACGTGAAACAGCCTGTCGTGTGGTGGCGGGAGCCTTGGCAAAACAATTTCTCAAAACAATTGAAATAAACGCCTATACATCATCTGTTGGAGAGATAGCACTTAATACATCATACAAAGAACTAGATTTAGCCAATGCTGAAACGAATGACGTTCGTTGTCCAGACTCAGAAGTGGCCGCACAAATGATATCAAAAATTAAAGCCATTCGAAAAGAAGGCGACACCATAGGAGGGGTTATCTCTTGTGTTATTAAAAATGTACCAGTTGGATTAGGCGAGCCAGTTTTTGATCGCTTACACGCCCAGTTAGGAAAAGCAATGCTTTCTATTAATGCTGTTAAAGGTTTTCAATACGGAAGTGGATTTGAAGGAACCCAATTAAAAGGAAGTCAGCATAACGATTCTTTTAATGCGGATGGCTCTACAAAAACCAACTTATCTGGGGGTATTCAGGGCGGAATTAGTAACGGAATGGATGTCTATTTTGATGTGGCCTTCAAGCCAGTTGCAACAATTATGCAAGCCCAAGACACCATTGATAAAGACGGTAATGAAGTTGAAATGCATGGCAAAGGACGCCATGACCCTTGTGTGGTGCCAAGAGCCGTTCCTATTGTAGAGGCCATGGCAGCATTGGTTATTGCCGATTTCATGCTCTTAAACCGTCTGAGTAAAGCTTAATTAAATAAACACATATTTTATGAAATCACTCGCCTTACATTGGAAAATTTTAATTGGCATGCTTTCAGGTGTGACCTTTGGTTTTATCATGCTTGAAGTAGGTGGTGCCGATTTTGTTGCTAGTTGGATCAAACCTATTGGGACTATTTTTGTAAAACTTTTAAAGTTAATTGCGGTTCCGCTTATTTTGGCTTCGCTAATAAAAGGAATTTCAGATTTAAAAGATATTTCAAAATTTGCATCTATTGGGCTTAAAACCATTATCATTTACGTACTTACCACAGTCATTGCCATTAGCATAGGCTTGATTTTAGTAAACACGCTTAACCCTGGAGATGGGGTGTCTCAAGAAACGATTTCAAAACTGACCGAAACGTATGCTGGAGATAGTGGAGTACAAGGGAAAATTGCAGAAGCCAGCCGACAACAAGCCGGGCGTCCTTTAGATTTCCTAGTCGATATGGTTCCGGATAATGCCTTTTCTGCTTTAGGTAATAATAAACTCATGCTTCAAGTTATTTTCTTAGCCATGTTTTTAGGGATTTCACTTTTGTTAGTTGGCGAAAAAAGTGCCAAACCTCTTAAAGATTTTTTTGATTCTTTGAATGATGTCGTCCTAAAAATGGTAGATTTAATCATGCTTACAGCCCCTTTTGCGGTGTTTGCGTTACTTGCTAATGTAGTCGTGTCTTCTGGTGATCCAGAGTTACTATACGCGCTTTTGTTTTATTCAGGAGTTGTGGTTGGTGGATTACTATTAATGGTTTGTTTTTATCTGATTCTTGTCACTGTCATTACTAAAAGAAACCCACTATGGTTTTTAAAACAAATTAGTCCAGCTCAGTTGTTGGCCTTTTCAACTAGCAGTAGTGCGGCAACTTTACCAGTCACAATGGAGCGTGTTGAAGAGCACTTAGGGGTTGACAAAGAAGTTTCTAGTTTTGTGTTGCCTGTTGGCGCAACTATTAATATGGATGGCACCAGCTTATATCAAGCAGTAGCCGCCGTTTTTATAGCCCAAGCTTTAGATTTTGACCTGACCTTTACCGATCAGTTAATGATAGTACTCACAGCGCTTTTGGCTTCTATAGGAAGTGCAGCAGTGCCTGGAGCAGGAATGGTTATGTTGGTTATAGTACTCGAATCTGTTGGCTTTCCAGCGGATAAACTAGCCATTGGATTGGCACTTATTTTTGCAGTCGATCGTCCTTTGGATATGTGTCGTACCATGGTAAATGTCACAGGGGATGCCACCGTTTCCATGATTGTCGCAAAACTAGAAGGGAAGCTTCACGCTCCAAAATCAAAAGAATGGGATGACCATTTAGATGAGGTTAAATAGCTCATTTTTGGGTTTTTAAATTACATTTGGCTATTAATTGCATATCCTTAACCCAATTAAGGATGTGTATTGTTAAAAAACCTACTTATGAACTCTTTCTATTTTCGTAAAATAGCATTGACTTTTATGTCCTGCATTTTATTCTTCTTAAATCACGCTCAACAAACTCCCTTTAAAAACAGTAAACTCTCTAGGAAAGAAATTAAAGAACAAAGAATTAACAAACAGTTTTATGATACAAAGGTGTTATTGTCAAGTGAATCAGTTGTATTTGAAGCTGATTTTTTTGAAGCTTATGGAACCCCAAAATTTTCGATAAATCAAGTATTTAATTTCATTCAGATTGACCAACAGTATATAACTCTTCAACTGTCTCCCATTCGTGGTTTTTCGACTAATGGACTTGGTGGAATTACTTTGAAGTCAAAAATATCTAAGCAAGATTTAAAAATAAATAAAAAGCGAAAGTCATTTATTTTGAAGGTTGGGTTTAGTTCAATAAATTATGGGTATTTTGATGTTTTTTTTAGAATAAATTCTAAAGGAAGAACGACCGTTTCGGTTGATTATAACAACGGCAGTCATTTTACTCTTTATGGCCATATTTTTGGCCCAAAAAAAGCAAATATTATCAAAGGACTCGATTAGTTAACGGGCCTTTGTATCCAAAAATCGCTCTTTTAAATCATCTGTAGGAACCATACATTGGTCCTTTTTACCAAACCATTTATAGCGATTATTCGCTACCAAACGATACAAGCCATCGCGTATAAAACGAGGAATAAGGTACCCAATTAGAAACAAATTAAATACACCCCCTAAAGTTTTACTTATAGTGAGCACTGCGTTGCTTCGATCGTAGAACTCACCCGCTTTATAAACCAAAATAGTGTCTAAATTTTTGTGGTTTATTAGATGATGAGGTACAAAAGATATTGCAAACTCACTCTGTAATGAGGCAAACTTAAACACCTTTTTCACGTCCTTTTTTATAAGTCTGTTAACACTGCTGTTACAGAGGTTACAAACGCCGTCAAAGAAGATGATGTTGTCCATTACTTTTTAGTTTTTACATACTCCAGTCGATCCACGCTTACTGTAGTTGTGAAAAGGCCATAATTGACAATCGCTTTGTTTTTTTCGAGTTTATCTAAAGTACCAACTGCTCGGCCGTCTTCCAAACGCACAGAGTCTCCAATCACAAGAACTCGTTTTGGTTTTGGGGGTACAAGGGCTGCTATTTCTTTTTGCTTCTTTTTTTGTTTTCGAATGACATCGACCTTTTGGTCTACTTCTTTTTGGAGCTCTATTTCCTTAGCTTTAAGGGCTCTTTTTTGTTTGAGACTCACCTTTTGGCGTTTTGAGTTTTCGACTTGAACTAGTTTAAAAAGCTCATTCATTAATTCGCGTTTGCGATTGTTTTCTAAATAGTTTTCTCCTAAGTCATTTATTTTTTGCCCCAGGTACACTAAGCGCTGATTGCTGTCAAAAAGCTCTTGATAGCTTTGAAGTTTTTTCTTAGCCTTGGCATTAGTCGTTTCTAGTTTATCTGCTTCTAAACTCTTTTTAATTTCATTTTGCTTAAGTGCACGTTCTGTTTTTTCAAGTTTGGAACGTTCTTTTTGGAGTTTTGAAATGGTTTTGTCAAACCTAATTTTACCACGCTCAATCTTCTTTTTAGATCGATTAATTAAACTAAAAGGAATGCCGTTCTTTTGAGCCACCTCAAAAGTAAAAGAGCTTCCTGCTTGTCCAATGACTAACTTATATAACGGGAGTAAGGTTTTTTCATCAAACAACATATTCGCATTCTGAATATGTGGGAGTTCATTGGCAAGTAATTTTAAATTACTGTAATGCGTTGTGATAATACCAAAAGCTTCACGTTCATAAAAGACTTCAAGAAACGTTTCGGCTAGGGCGCCCCCTAACTCGGGATCACTTCCTGTTCCAAATTCATCAATTAAAAAGAGTGTATGCTTGTTGCATTTTTTTAAAAAATGATTCATTTGCTTTAGACGATAGCTGTAGGTGCTCAAATGATTTTCAATGGATTGATTGTCCCCAATATCACTTAGTATAGAATCAAATAAACAGAGCTTTGATCGTTCATGAACGGGAATAAGCATTCCTGATTGCACCATTAGTTGTAGCAGCCCCACAGTTTTAAGGGTAATACTTTTTCCCCCAGCATTGGGTCCTGAAATTACTATGATCCGACTTTCGGTCGTCATGGTAATGGTTTGTGGAAAGGTGGTGATGCCTTCACTATTATTGGCAACTAGTAAAAGTGGATGGTAAGCATTCACGAGATCAATTTCTTGATGTTCTGTAATCTCTGGAGAAATAGCATCCATAGATTTTGCGTATTTAGCTTTGGCGTAAATGACATCTAATTTTGTCAAAAACTTTTGATAGGATTCTAAAAGCGGGGAGAAGCCACTAATAAAGCTAGTGAGCTCAAGTAAAATACGCTTAATCTCTTCTGCTTCTTCAAATTCTAAATTATTAAGATCTCGCTGGTGTTGCTGTGTTGTATCTGGTTCAATATAAACGATACTCCCTGTTTTACTGGCGCCCATGATGCTGCCTTTAACCTTACGTCTGTACATGGCTTTAACAGCCAATACACGGCGGTTTTCCATGACTGTTTCACGGATGTCATCTAAATAGTCTGCACTGTTGTACATGCTTAGTGCAGAGTTGAAACTGGTGTTCACCTTACTTCTTACCGCTTGAATTGATTTTCGTAGTGTGTAGAGTGTATCAGAAGCATCATTTCTAATTTCACCATACTTGTCAACCACACTATTTATGGCGTCAGAAATACTTGTGTTGGTTTCTATTTGAACAGAATGCCCGTGTAGTAAGGGGTAATATTCGTGAAATTTTTTAAAGAATTTCAGAAGAACATTTGTTGTTATGCAAATACTCACAATTTTTCGAAACCCATCGATTTCCAAATAATTATCCTCTATTTTAATTAATTTCAGTTCTTTGCTGATCGCATCAAATCCGTGATTAGGGATTCGATTTTCATTTTCAAATGAAGATACAAATTCATTAGTAAGTTGAAGGGCTTCAACCACATCGGCTCTTTTTGAGAACGGAATTGTTTCCAGAATCGCTGTTTTTCCTAAAGAGGTGACATTGTGAGATGCCACCTGTGTGATGACAGATTCAAATTCTAAATCTTGTAAAGTTTTCTTGGAAATACTAATCATTGCGTTCGTTCATTGGCCTCTACAAATGTAGGTATTATAGTTTAAAAAATATAGTTTAAATTTGAAGTCTAAGACTTAATAATTAAGTAATTTAAATATATGTTAAAGCTACCAGAGTCCTGGCGTTTCCATCTTAAAACTGAATGTGATAAGTCCTATTTCAAAGCACTCAGCGCTTTTGTTGAGTCGGAGTACACTAAGCAAACATGTTACCCACCCATTGATCAGATTTTTAATGCTTTCAATAGCTGTTCTTTTGAATCGATTAGGGTAGTGATTATTGGTCAGGACCCGTACCATGGTGAGGGCCAGGCCAACGGTTTGTGTTTTTCTGTGAATGAGCACACGAGTCATCCTCCTTCCTTGAAAAATATTTTTAAAGAATTAGAAACAGATATGAAGCTTCCTTACCCAAAAAGTGGTGATTTAACTTCCTGGGCTCAACAAGGGGTGTTTCTTTTAAATGCGACTTTAAGCGTCCGTTCAAAAGAAGCCGGTAGTCATCAAAAACAAGGGTGGGAAGAATTTACGGATAGCGTTATTAAAACTCTCTCGGAACAAAAAACAGATCTAGTTTTTTTGTTGTGGGGTAGTTTTGCTAAAAACAAAAACAAACTAATAGATACAACTAAGCACCATGTTTTGGAGAGTGGGCATCCGTCTCCTATGAGTGCAAATCGTGGTTATTGGTTCGGAAATAAACATTTTAGCAAAACGAATGTGTTATTAACGCTAAATGGAAAGTCAGCAATAAAGTGGGGCTAGTGCTAAAGAATTGTTACTAATTGATCATAAGTCCATTTCTCAGAAATGATATTTAGTTTAAGCAACTGGTTTTGTATAGCCTCGACTGTTTTGGGGTCTATGTTTTTTTGTGACCATTCAGTTATCTCTAGCCATGCTTTGACATCTTCATTTTTTTGCTGATATCGCTCAGAAATAATGCGATCTATTTGTGGAATTTCCTTAAAACTAGATGTGATTGTATTAATTGTTTTTAGAATGTTTTGAAGTGTTTCTTTTTCATTAAGAATAAATTCGTCACGCACCGCAATTACAAAACAGGGCCATGGCGTTGGGCAGTCCCCTAAGCGTCTAAATATGTTTTGATCTACTAAGGGTTTAGTGGTGAATTTCTCCCACATAAAGTAATCAGATTCTTTGCTGCTTAAAGATTCAACAGCACCATCAAGGTCTTTAACCACTTCAAACTGTAAGTCTGAAGCAGTATCCCATTTTAGTTTCATTGCATTTACATAGGCCATCAAGTGCGAACCGGATCCATACCTACTAATAGCTGCTTTTTGTCCTTTGAGTTCACTGAGATTTTTGTAAATAGAGTCTTGAGCGACATGGATACCCCAAATCAACGGGGATTCAACAAAAACCTGGACAATTTTACAAGGATTGCCTTCTGTGATGTCTTTTATGATTCCTTCTGTTAAAATCACAGCTATATCAATTTCATTTTCTCGAAGTGCCTTGGTCATTTGACCAGTGCCACCAAAATAATCCCTCCAACGAACATCAATATTGTGTTGTTTGAAATGCCCATGTTTTAATGCTAAGTACCAAGCGTAATTAAAGTGTTCTGGAACGCCGCCAATCCGTACATTTTTCATCTAAGAAATAAGTTTATTCAGGGTGTAGGTTATTAATTTATCGATTGTTTTTTGAGGATTTTTGCTAAAGGTGCCTAAAGCTCTGTTCGCTAAAATAGCATTCATTGAACACGCGTCATGTCCCAGTAATTTTGATAGGCCATAGATGGCAGAGGTTTCCATTTCAAAATTACTCACTTTTAATCCCTTGAAATCAAAGCTATCCATTTTGTTATTTAGACTGTTATCTTGTAACTCTAAACGCAACACCCGACCTTGAGGTCCATAAAATCCACCACAAGTGGCAGTCATTCCTTTGAGTGTTTGTGGACTACTTAGGAGCTCCTCAAGTTTTTCTGAATTACGAACAATTACAGGGTATGGTTTTTTTGGACTCCACTTGGTGTGATTGACAAAGGCTTGTTCTATGGTGTCATTTTTAATACGTTCTATGTTATAAGATTGAAGCATTCCGTTGATGTCCATTCCATAGCTGCTAAGTACAAAACTGTCAATGTCAATGTCTGGCTGTAGTGCCCCTGAAGTGCCAATACGAATAATAGATAAACAGGTTTTAGTCTCTTTAATTTCTCTAGTTTTAAAATCAATATTTACTAAAGCATCTAATTCGTTGAGAACAATGTCAATATTGTCAGATCCAATCCCTGTAGAAATCACCGAGAGTCGTTTGCCTTTATATGTTCCTGTTTGTGTTTTAAACTCTCTACTTTGAGTTTCAAATTCAATAGAATCAAAATGCTTTGTAACTTCACTGACACGATCTTGGTCTCCAACAAAAATAATTGTATCCGAAATATCTGAGGGTTTTAGATGAAGATGGTAAATACTGCCATCAGGATTTAGGATAAGTTCAGATTTTTTTATAGACATGTTTTTGTGTTTTGCTTAACCACCAACTCGTTTGACATTAAACCCGAGTTCTTTTAGAAAGCTCATAATTTTATCACGGTAATCACCTTGAATAATAATAGTGTCATTTTTGAAACTACCACCTACACTTAATTTTTTTTTAAGGTCTTTTGCCAATGCTTTGAAATCTTTATCAGCCCCAGTGTAGCCTTCAATAATAGTAATTGGTTTCCCTTTTCGTTTTTCATATTTACAAATAATAGGAGCGTCTTGCATCCAAATGGAAGTGTGTGTTTCTTCTACAGCAGCTTCAGGGGTCTCAGTATGCTCAGGGAATAGGTTTTTTAGTTGATCTTTTAAATCCATTATTTTTTGCTTAGTCCAAGTTCTTTGATTCGTTGGTTTAAGTAGTCACCAGCAGTAATATCCTCAAATTGTTTTGGGTTTTCATCATCAATACAGTTGTCCAAAACGTCTAAATCCATGGCACTAATAGGGTGCATGAAAAATGGAATTGAATATCGTGAAGTTCCCCACTTTTCTGGTGGTGGATTAACCACTCGATGAATAGTTGATTTTAATTTATTGTTGGTGTGTCGAGACAGCATATCTCCCACATTTATCATAAGTTCATCAGGGTCGGCAATAGCATCAATCCATTCACCTTCATGGTTTTGTACCTGTAAGCCTTTTCCTTGCGCTCCCATTAGTAAGGTAATTAAATTAATGTCGCCATGTGCTGCAGCGCGTTCTGCATTTTTAGGCGCTTCTTTAATTGGTGGATAATGAATGGGTCTTAGAATACTATTTCCGTTGTGAATGTAGTTATCGAAATAATACTCATCTAAGCCTAAATAAATAGCCAAAGCTCTTAAAACATATTTAGCTGTTTTTTCAAGCATTCGATATGTTTGTTTTCCAACGGAATTAAACTCAGTTAGTTCTTTTACTTCAATGTTTTTAGGATACTCTTTTTCTAGTTGCGGATTATTTTCTACATACTGCCCAAAATGCCAAAACTCTTTCAAATCTCCTTCTTTTTTGCCTTTGGCACTTTCCTTTCCAAATGATACATATCCCCGTTGACCACCAATTCCAGGAACTTCATAGTTTTGTTTCTGTTCTGTAGTTAACTCAAAAAACTTTTTAACTTCACAGTATAAATTATCGACTAGGGCATCATCTAAAAAATGTCCTTTTAAAGCTACAAAACCAATCGTTTCATAAGCCTTTCCAATTTGATCGACAAACTTTTTTTTATCTTCTGGATTGTTAGATAAAAAATCTAAAAGATTAACACTTGGAATTTTATTCATAGCTTTTTATTAATCATGTTACTAACAAAGATAAGAAATCAAAAGATTTATAAAAGACATTTTTTGAAGTTAAACTTTTCTATCAATTATTTTCCTACATTTGAGTAACAAACTAAAGACATTTGAAACCTACTTTCCAATACGACCCTAAAGACGTTCGTCGCAACACCAGAAAATCATTGTATTTTAATATGCTTAAATCTAGGCTTATTGAACAAAAAATGTTGATTTTATTAAGACAAGGTAAAATTTCCAAATGGTTTTCAGGCATCGGTCAAGAAGCCATTTCAGTGGGGGTTACCCTCGCACTAAAAGCAGATGAGTATATTTTACCCATGCACCGAAATTTAGGTGTTTTTACCACCCGAGAAATACCATTATATCGTTTGTTTTCTCAGTGGCAAGGAAAGGCCAATGGCTTTACTAAAGGGCGAGATCGCTCCTTTCACTTCGGAACACAAGACTACAAAATTATAGGAATGATTTCCCATTTAGGACCACAATTGGGGGTTGCTGACGGGATTGCATTATCTCATGTTTTAAAAAATGAATCTAAAATTACAGCCGTATTTTCAGGAGACGGAGGTACTAGTGAAGGCGATTTTCATGAAGCACTTAATGTGGCTTCTGTTTGGAGTTTACCCGTCTTATTTTGTGTAGAAAATAATGGATACGGGCTTTCGACCCCATCTAGTGAACAGTATAATTGTGAATCTATTGCCGATCGTGGAGTTGGTTATGGTATGGAATCACATGTGATTGAAGGAAATAATATTTTGGAGGTATTTTCTAAAGTTAATGCCATTGCAAAAAGTGTACGTAAAAATCCACGTCCAGTATTGATAGAGTTTCAAACCTTTAGAATGCGTGGTCATGAAGAGGCGAGTGGTACTAAATATGTATCACAAGAGTTATTAGATGCGTGGGCTGAAAAAGACCCACTGTCAAATTTTGAAGATTATCTGCTAGATGAAAAAGAAATTTCAGTTAAAGAAATAGAAGAGTTTAAAATTTCCTTTACAGAAGAAATCAAAAAGGGATTACAACTAGCTTTTGAAGAGCCTGCAATTATTCCAGATTTAGAAACCGAATTATCAGACGTTTTTAATCCTTTTGACTATGCAGTTTCAGCGACTGAGCCGTCTTCAGAAATGGAGCGGATACGTTTTGTTGATGCCATTTCTGTAGGCTTGAAGCAGTCTATGGAGGTGCATTCTGACTTAGTTATTATGGGGCAGGATATTGCAGAATACGGCGGGGTTTTTAAGGTTACTGAAAACTTTGTTGAACAGTTTGGGAAAAGTCGTGTTAGAAACACACCTATTTGCGAATCTGCGATTGTTGAGGCTGCTATGGGCTTGTCCATTACAGGGATAAAATCAGTTGTAGAAATGCAATTTGCTGATTTTGTTTCCTCAGGTTTCAATCCAGTAGTTAATTATTTAGCCAAATCTCATTACCGATGGGGACAAGCTGCAGACGTTGTGATTCGTATGCCTTGTGGGGCTGGGGTTGCTGCAGGCCCTTTTCATTCGCAAACAAATGAAGCTTGGTTTACAAAAACGCCGGGTTTAAAAGTGGTATATCCAGCATTTCCATACGATGCAAAAGGCCTATTGGCCACAGCAATAAACGACCCAAATCCGGTATTGTTTTTTGAGCATAAAGCTTTATACAGAAGCATAAGGCAAGAGGTGCCTGTTGATTATTTTACGTTGCCGCTTGGAGTTGCTTCTTTGATTAAGAAAGGCTCAGATGTTACTATAATAACTTATGGTGCCGCAGTTCATTGGGCGCTTGAAACGCTAGAAAATAATCCACATATTTCAGCAGATTTAATTGACTTGAGATGCTTACAGCCCCTTGATTTTGAGTCTGTGTTAGCTTCTGTTAAAAAAACAAGTAGAGCCATTATTTTGCAAGAGGATTCGTTGTTTGGCAGTATTTCTTCAGATATTTCATCCCAATTAATGGAAGAGGCCTTTGAGTTTTTAGATGCCCCTGTAAAAAGAGTGGCAAGTATAGAAACACCGATACCGTTTGCAAGTGCACTAGAACAACAGTATCTTGCAAAGCGAACTTTTGAAAAAGAATTAAAAGATCTTTTAGATTATTAAATGGAATATTTAGACTTATTTTTTAGCGCTTTGTTGGGTACACTAGATTGGACCTGGAGATCTATTTGTTTTGACGTGCCTTGGACACGTAATTATTTCTGGGGGCTTATCGTTATTTCATTAATTGTTTGGGGTCTTGAAACACTATTTCCATGGCGTAAACAACAAGCAGTTTTTAGAAAAGACTTTTTTCTTGATGGGTTTTATATGTTTTTCAATTTTTTTGTCTTTAGCATTTTAATAAGCGGTTTATATAAAATAGTAACTAAAGTTGCTGTCGAAGAATTTCAAATCTCCGCCAGTTCAATAGCTGTCATAGATTTATCAACCCTGTCGCCCTTAGTTCAGTTGTTACTGTTTTTTGTTGTTCTTGATTTTGTGCAATGGGTAACACATATATTAATGCATCGTTTTTCATTTTTATGGAAGTTTCACAAAGTACATCATTCTGTAAAAGAAATGGGTTTTGCGGCCCATCTTCGTTATCATTGGATGGAAAATATTGCTTATAAACCTTTAAAAGTCATAGCATTAATGCTAATGGGCGGGTTTCAGCCAGAGCAAGCATTTATAGTACATTTCATGACCATTTCAATTGGACATCTTAACCATTCAAATATTAAACTCGATTACGGACCTTTTAAATATATTTTCAATAACCCTATTATGCATTTATATCACCACGCCAAGGGATTGCCAGCTAATTTCAATGTAGGCGTTAACTTCGCAATAAGTTTAAGTATTTGGGATTATATTTTTAAGACCAATTATGTTCCAATCCCTGATAAAGATATAGTGTTAGGATATGAGGATGACCATCAAATGCCTTCTAGTTTTTTTGGTCAATTATTTTACGGATTTAAAAAAGGACATTAAATTAAGTTTTTTTAGCGCCTACAAAATCGGTGATTAAATAGCTAATAAGTTTTCCAATTTGCTCATTAACCTGTATGTCTTTTACAGTAGCAGCTTCGCAAATATGAAGATAGGTCGCCTTTTCATGTTTTCCAAAGTAATGAATGAATTGCCGCGTTTGATTAACAGAAAATCCACTAGGGGTTTGAGCGCTGCTGGGAATATTTTCAATAGCATCACAATCAATTTCAATTCCAAAGTTTGATTTTGAAACAAATTTTAGAGCATTTTTTGAAGCCTTTTTTAGACTTGTTCTTTTACGAACTATTAAATCTTCGAACGATATAAATTTTATTTTGGATTTGGAGGTACTAATGTATTTTAATATTTTATTGGAGATGTAGTTTTCATGCAACCCAAAAATAAAATAGCGGCCTAAAAACCCCTCTTCTATTGCATAGCGAAACCCATTTCCACTGTGGCGACCTTCTAATGATCTTAAATCAGTATGGGCATCGAAATTAACGGAATTAACTTTGGTCTTTAGTCCTAATGCACACCCTTTAATAATTCCATAAGCATTATTGTGCCCACCCCCAATTACAATAGGGATTTTGCCAGCTTTTATAATAGAGTATACAAGCTGATTGACATTTTGATCAATTAGTTCTACATGCTTTCGATGGCTTTTTAAGGACTTTTCTGAATTTGTTAATGAATGAGTCTCATATAAATATGTAAAATCTAAATGTCCTAAGATTAAAATAGTAGACGCATTAGTATATTCATTACTTTGTATGTTTAAGAAGGATTTTATGACATGATCCCATGTATTTCTAGCGCCAGGTTGCCCATGATTTGCTAGGACTCCAATATCTTCTTTAATTCCAAAAAGAACAAATTCTATTTGAGGGTCAGCAATTCTTTCTAGTAAGTCCTTTGAATTTTTAAGATACTGAACATCCTGATGAAGCTTTTTTTCTCCTGTTCTTTTTTTTGTGACTCTCTCTAGTGTTTTGGAGTTAATAATTTGAAGATTCTTCATTTTTTTATAATACATTTGTAATGCAATAAATTTACAATTTTTTTATTGTATTTGTAGCTCATTTTTAAATCATAATCTCATACCGAAATGAATTCTTCTTCTTCAAGTAAAAGCTCAAAAACAGCTGTTATTATTTTAATATTATTATTAGTTGGCACTTTGTTTTTTACATTCCAATTGCGTCAAGAGAGTGCAGCCACTCAACTCCAACTTGAAACAGAAAAAACGGAAGTCATGAATAACCTAGATGAAATAACGTCTTTATATGCAGAAGCTATTTCTGACAATAAAGTCGTAAACTCTAGATTAGAGGAGGCTTTAGCGCGTTTAGAGGTGCTTAAAAAAGAGTTAGAAACGTCAGAAGCAAGCATCTCATCTCTTATGAGGTACAAGAAAAAATATTTTGAATTAGAATCAGAAATGGAAGTTTTGTTAAATGAAAATGCTGTTTTAAAACTTGAAAACTTACAACTTGAAACGTCCTTAGATAGTACACAAGTACAACTAACAACCCAGTTGACGACCAATGCTAATTTAACAGAAGATAATGTTAAGTTATCTCAGTCTGTAGATGTTGCTAAAAAATTATCAATTGAACGCCTTGAAGGCTTTGGTGTCATTCAAAAAAGATCAGGTAGGTTGGTCCCAACCACGCGCGCATGGAGAGTTGATAACTTAAGAATTTGCTACTCTGTCCCTTCAAACCCATTAACAGAACCAGGAGAGAAGAGCTATTATGTTCAGGTTATTGACCCAAGCCTTAACGTGATCGGGTCTAATTCCTCAGTCAAATTTGGTGATGAAGTGTTAAAATACAGTTATGTTAACTCTTTTACTTACAATAATCTAAGTCTAGATGTTTGTGATTTTGTATCAGCTGAAGAGCTTGATTTTCAAAAGGGCCTGTATACTGTTAATGTTTTTAACCAGAGCGAACTACTGTCTTCCTCTACATTTACTCTAAAATAGAGATTAATTATTCTACAAACACTCCGTTGATCATCACTTTATAGATGGGGTTATTTCCGAAATGATAAGGAATTTGACGGTAAGAAGTTAACTCCTTAGTAATAATGATGCTTGCTTTTTTTCCTATTGATATGCTCCCATAGTCTTTAGAAGCATTCATTGCATATGCTCCATTAATGGTAGCTGCGTTAATAGCTTCTTCTGGACTCATTTTCATTTTAATACACGCAAGGCTTACAATAAAGTTCATATTCCCGCTTGGCGCAGACCCTGGATTAAAGTCAGTGGCAAGTGCTACTGGGAGGCCAGAATCTATTAGGGATCTTGCTGGCGTATACGGAATGCCTAAGAAAAATGAACACCCAGGTAATGCCACAGGCATTGTGATAGTATTTTTTAACGCCTCTATATCTTCATTATTAAGAACTTCTAAGTGATCTACAGATAAGGCCTTGTGCTTAACCCCTAAGGCCACTCCACCAAAGGCATTAAATTGATTGACATGAATTTTAGGAACTAGATCATACTTAGCTGCCGCATTTAAAACGTGTGCGGTGTCTTTTAAAGAAAAATATCCTTTTTCACAAAACACATCTACAAAATCTGCTAATTGCTCTTTGTGTATCTCAGGCAACATATGATTAATAATTAAGTCAATATATTCCTTTTTGTTATCTGAATATTTTTTGGGAACTGCATGTGCTCCTAGAAAAGTAGCTTTGATTTTTATGGCTGATTTTTCTTTTATTTGTTTGATAACTCTAAGCATTTTTAGCTCTGCCTCGGTACTTAATCCGTATCCAGATTTTATTTCTAAAGCGCCTGTACCAAGTTTTATTAATTCGTTTACGCGTTTGATGGATTGTTGGTAAAGTGCACTTTCACTTGTGTTTTGTAGGGTTTGAGCAGAGTTTAAAATGCCACCTCCTTTTGCAGCAATAGCTTCGTAAGACAATCCATTAATTCGATCTACAAATTCTTGAGAACGATCTCCGGCATATACCACATGAGAATGGCTGTCGCACCATGTGGGAAGTATGATTTTTCCAGTAACATCAATGACCTTGTCAGAGTCTTCAATGACTAAATCATTCATTGAGCCATAACTGTGAATAATGTCGCCTTTAATTCTTAAAAATGCATTTTTAATGTGTGGTAATTCTGACATCGATTTACCCACGACTTTCAACTCCGATTTTTCTCGTGTTTGAAGTAATTCTTTAATATGGATAAAAAGTGTACTCATGCTATTTTTTTAAGTTCCCTACCATGTTTTCGGGTTTTACCCAAGCATCGTAATTTTCGGCCGTTACATAGCCAAGGTTAATAGCTTCTACTTTTAGAGTTGTACCATTTTTATGAGCTGTATTTGCAATCTCTGCAGCTTTGTAATACCCAATTTTAGTATTTAAGGCTGTAATTAGCATTAGTGAGTTATTTAATAATTTCTCAATAACATCGTGATTAGGTTCAATTCCCGAGGCACAGTGTTTTTCAAAACTAACAGCGGCCTCGCCAAGGAGTTGAGCTGATTGTAAAAAGTTAGCAGCCATCATTGGCTTAAACACGTTTAGTTCATAATGCCCTTGGGTACCGCCTACAGAAATAGCAACATCATTACCCATAACTTGTGCACATACCATGGTGAGTGCTTCGCATTGAGTGGGGTTTACTTTTCCAGGCATGATAGAACTTCCTGGCTCGTTAGCTGGGATGGTAATTTCACCAATTCCTGAACGCGGGCCAGAAGCCATCATTCTAACGTCATTAGCAATCTTGTTCAAGGATACAGCTAGTTGTTTTAGTGCCCCATGACTTCCAACAATTGCATCATGTGCGGCAAGTGCTTCAAATTTATTAGGGGCTGTAATAAATGGTAGCTCAGTGAATTTTGCAATATAGTCTGCTACAAGTTCTGAGTAGCCATCAGGCGTATTTAAACCCGTTCCAACAGCGGTGCCTCCCAATGCTACCTCGCTTAAGTGTTCTAGTGTGTTTTTGAGGGCTTTCAATCCATGATCTAATTGTGAAACATAACCAGAAAATTCTTGCCCTAACGTTAACGGAGTAGCATCCATTAAATGGGTACGACCAATTTTTACAACAGTTTTAAATTTTTCTGATTTATCTTGTAACGTATCTCTTAATTTTTGAATTCCAGGGATGGTTGTTTCAATTACTTTTTTGTAAGCTGCTATGTGCATACCCGTTGGAAAGGTATCGTTTGAAGATTGTGATTTATTGACGTCATCATTGGGTTGAATTGTTTTTTCACCTTCTCCAATAGTTTTTCCCGCCAGTTGGTGAGCCCGGTTAGCAATGACTTCATTAACATTCATATTACTTTGTGTTCCTGAGCCTGTTTGCCAAATAACTAATGGAAATTGCTCATCGTGTTCACCTGTTAAAATTTCATCACACACTTGCGCGATTAAGTCTCTTTTTTCTGTAGAAAGAACTCCAAGTTGACAGTTTGTAAATGCGGCCGCTTTTTTTAAGTATGCAAATCCATATATGATATCTATAGGCATTGAAGCTAGGTTTCCAATTTTAAAATTATTTCGAGACCGTTCTGTTTGAGCGCCCCATAATTTATCTGCAGGGACATTCACATCTCCCATCGTGTCTTTTTCTATTCTATACTTCATAACATCATATTTTGATTACAAATTTACAATTTTTTCACTTTAAATCCATGCTGTTACTAAGCTGTTGATAAATGTATATTTTTATGTTGTAAAACTATTTTTCTTATACTATATTTGCAGAGTAAATAAAAGGATATAGTATGTTTGATTTTGATCAGTATTTAGGATTTTTAGCGTTTTTGTCAATTTTAACCTTAGGGTTTTGGTTAATGATATTTTTATTGACCTTTGCAATTCCTTATTGGATCTTTGGATCAGCAATCGAACATTTTAAAGAAAAGTTAGCGGCTCGTAAAGCTAAATCAAAACAGGATTAACCAATCACTATTTAGATATTAAAAAAACCAAAACATAATTGTTTTGGTTTTTTTTTATGCTATCTGCTAAAATTACTGCCATATTTGCCTTGTTGGGGTCGTTTTTTGCGTTGATTAAAACGGTATGTAAACGATAGACTAATGGAGCGTACTCGCCACCGGTAGTACCCGTTGCTATAAAATGTTGGAGTAGTAGATTCTAAGTTTCTACGCTGTGTATTTAATAAGTCATTTATATTTATTGAAATAGATGCTTTTTCGTTATATAGATCTTTACTAAATGCCATATTTGAAGAAAATATGCCTTCTCTTCTATTTACTGCATCAACCCTTGGACCTGTGTAACTTAAACGTGTTTGCCATTCAATATTTCCAGGGAGTGTATATTTGTTATTGAGTCTAACAAACCATCCTAGGTTTTCAGAATCATAACTTAATCCATTATAATTTCCTTTAATAGCAGAGCGATATAAATTGAAATTAGCATTCATATTCCATTTTTCTAACGGACGATATGTTAGTGTGAATTCAAAGCCAAGCCGATCATCTTCGGCTAAGTTAATAGGGCCTCTTCTAATCACGGGAACACTTTCTCCATTAATGACAACTTCCTCACCAGTGTCTTCGCTAACGTAGGTAAATACATCAGTTGCATGGTTGTAGTAAAACGAAGTGTTTAGTGTTACTTTATCAAAGGTATTTAGATACCCAACGTCAACTCCATTTGAGTAGCTAGGAGTGATGTTTGGGTTTCCCTGAAATATGTTGGCAGCGCTACTCCTTGATGGAAATGGATTTAGATAGCGAGATCTGGGTCGACTGATACGACGGCTATAGCCGATAGTTAAGTTTTGCGTTTCTGAAAATTCATAACCTAAATTAATGGTAGGAAACAACCCTATGTAGTTAGAGTTAGAATAGTCATTTGAACTAAGCTGTTTGATTGTGACGTCTGTTGCTTCCATTCTAAGACCGAGTAAAAATGAAAATGTATCTTTTAATTTACTACCATACTGAGTATATATGGCATTAACGTCTTCTTTGTAATTCAAATTATTACTAACATCTGTATCTAAAACAAAGGCATTTTCCTCTAAAAACTCTAAGCTGAAGTCTGTGTTATTGGAGCTAAACCGGCCATTATATCCAATTTCAAAGCGTGTGTTTTCGCTAATAGGCAGCGTAAAGTCGGACTGTATTAAAATTCTGTTTTGTTCTTCAATAGTGCGCACACGCTCAGCTGCTATTCCGTCGTTATAAATAATGGAGCCTTCATCTTCGGAGCTGTTTTCAACTTGAAAATCAAATGTGAGGCGGTGTTCGCTATTTCCATGAAACTGTTTGTCAAAATTAATCGAAAATTGCTTAGTTTGATCCGTTTCTGTTTCTGGGTCATAACGTACAGATTCACTAATAACAGCTCCTGTTAAATCAAGAGTTTGAGCTCTGTTAAAGCTTTCGTTACTATTATCACTTTTTCTTACTAAAAAAGCAGTAGTTAGCGAGGTTGTAGGGTCAATATACCATTCGATTCCTGTATTGCTATTAAAACCATTTCTAAGGCGCTCAAACGTGCGGTATTCATTTCGAAAGGTATTTGGTAAATCTTGAACAAGAATTCCATTCTCATCGTATTCAGTATTAAAAAATTCAGATTCAACACCAGAACTTCCGGGGTTTTTGACGTATGAATATCCGGAATTATTAAAAATATTCACATTTCCTGTACGGTAATTAATATTACCAGAGGCGCCTAATTGATCTGGGTAACCAGTATTGATTATAATCGCTCCATTGAGTCCAAGAATTTTACTTCGTCTCAATATAATATTTAAAATCCCTGCCGTTCCTTCTGCATCATATCTGGCTGAGGGAGAGGTAATAATTTCAACCTTTTCAATGGCATCAGCAGGTAATTGTCGTAAAGCATCTGTGGAGTTTAATCCTACCAAACCGGATGGTTTTCCGTTTATTAAAATCCTAACATTTTCATTGCCCCTTAATGCTACATTTCCTTCAATATCCACTGAGACAGACGGGACGTTATCTAAAACATCACTCACACTGCCGCCTCTAACGGTGAGGTCTTTGCCAACATTATATATTTTTTTATCTAATTTAATTTCAACGGTTGTTTTTTCTGCAATGATATCAACTGCATCTAAAGCTTGTAAATCAGCTTTCATTTTTAAGCTTCCAAAGTTGGTGTCTTGGTTCAGGTTGATGTTTAATTTAGTAATGCCCATAAATGAGAAATATTCAATATAAATATCATATGCCCCTGGAGTTGTTTTAATCTTAAATTCTCCTTGAAGATCTGTAATGCCGCCTCCGATTATTTTGTTTTCAGCCTTGCTAAAAAAAGAAATAGTTGCATATTCTAACGGTTGGTTAGTTTCGGCTTCAATTATTTTGCCTGAAACAGTAATAAAATCTGTCTCATTTTGAGCCGTTGTAGAGGCACAGAATACAACAAAAGCCAGTAAAATCAATACATTTTTACTCATAAAAGTTAACTATTTTTTTTGCAAAAGTAGCCTGTAGTCACCCACGCTTCGGTTAAAGTTGTGTTAAATAAATAAGCTTAAGATGCGCTCATTTGGTCGTCCAATTACGCCTTTGTCATGGAATGTAACAATAGGTCTTTCAATAAGTTTTGGATGAGTTGCCATGGCTTGGATAAGGGCTTGGTCCGATACGTTTTTTCCTTTATAGTTGGATTTCCAGATAGCTTCATTTTTGCGAATGAGATTTTCTGGAGCGATATTTAATATTTCTATTAACTCTATAAGTTCATTTTCACTTAAGGGGTTTGATATGTAATCGATAATCTCAAATTCTTTTCCTAATTCTTTCAGTGTTTGTACTCCTTCGCGCGATTTACGACAGCGATTGTTATGGTAAATTTTTATCATAATGAATTATTAGATTTCTTTTTTTGCCCCGTAGCCATTAAATAGGCTTTTAAAAACGGAGTAATTTCTCCGTTCATTACATTATCTACATTTCCAGTTTCTTCGGCTGTTCGGACATCTTTTACAAGTTTGTAGGGGTGCATGACGTAGTTTCTAATCTGACTGCCCCATTCAATTTTCATTTTCCCTGCTTCAATATCCTCTCGCTGCGCCAATTGTTTTTTGAGTTCAATTTCATAAAGCTGAGACTTTAGCATTTGCATTGCTCTTGAACGGTTGTCGTGTTGTGAACGTGTTTCGGAGCATGAAATTTGAATCCCTGAAGGTTTATGAGTTAATTGCACTTTGGTTTCTACTTTATTCACGTTTTGTCCACCAGCACCGCTCGAACGTGCAGTGGTGATATCAATATCTGCAGGGTTGATGTCAATCTCAATCGTATCATCTACTAATGGGTACACATATACAGAGGCAAAACTGGTGTGTCGCTTTGCATTGCTATCAAAAGGAGAAATACGGACCAATCGATGCACCCCATTTTCACCTTTGAGCCATCCAAAAGCAAAATCGCCTTCAATTTGAATGGTCACTGTTTTTATTCCAGCAACGTCTCCGTCTTGTAAGTTTAACTCTTTGACTTTAAAGTTGTTTTTTTCTGCATACATCACATACATGCGCATGAGCATATAGGCCCAATCACAACTTTCAGTGCCTCCTGCGCCAGCTGTAATTTGCAAAACAGCACTTAAGCCGTCACCATCTTCCGAAAGCATATTTCTAAATTCAATATCCTCTAAAAAGTTTGCACTAAGTTCAAATTGTTTTTCAACTTCTTCGGCAGTCGTTTCTCCTTCTTTAAAAAAGTCATATAAAATTTCGAGTTCTTCGGCATAGGTTTGCGCTTTTTCAAAATCGCTTACCCATTTTTTATTAACTCTTAAAGATTTCATGAGCAGCTCGGCTGCTTTTGAGTCGTTCCAAAAGTCAGGAGAAAAAGTTTTTTCTTCTTCATTTTGAATTTCGATGCGTTTGGCATCTAAGTCAAAGATACCTCCTTAACGCACCAAGGCGCTCAAAAAGATCTTTTATGTGATCTTGTGTTATCATTTTTTTATTTATAATTACAAAAATAGAATTTATAGCATAGAATTAAAATAATATGTAGTTTTATATCCAAAATAAAATTCATGCAAATAGATTTAAGAAGCGATACAGTTACAAAGCCGTCTAAAGGAATGATGGAGGCGATGATGACCGCTAAGTTGGGAGATGATGTATATGCTGAAGACCCCTCAGTAAACGCTTTAGAAGCACGAGTAGCAGCTATGTTTGGAAAACCAAGAGCACTTTTTTTTCCCTCTGGAACTATGGCAAATCAAACTGCAATTAAATTACATACACAGCCCGGTGAGCAATTGATATGCGATAAGTATTCTCATGTTTATAATTACGAAGGTGGTGGGGTGTCTTTTAATAGCGGCGTTTCTTGTCAGTTAGTGGATGGTCATAGAGGTATGATGACAGCTTCTCAAGTTGAAGCTGCGATTAATCCACCCGACTTCTATCACAGCCCACTGACCTCATTAGTAACATTAGAAAATACGACAAATAAAGGCGGAGGCGCTTGTTGGGATTATAAAGAAATTATTAAAATTAAATCCGTTTGTGATTCCCATAAATTAGGGCTTCATTTGGATGGCGCTCGCTTGTGGAACGCGCTTATTGCAAAATCAGAAACACCCTTGCAATACGGAAACGTTTTTGATACTATTTCGGTTTGTTTAAGCAAGGGATTAGGTGCCCCAGCAGGTTCAGTTTTGGTAGGAAACCAAGATTTAATGAATAAAGCTTTAAGAATACGGAAAATGCTTGGCGGCGGCATGAGACAAATTGGCTTGCTTGCAGCAGCGGCATCCTATGCATTGGATCGCCAATACGATCGGCTCAAAGATGATCATCAAAAAGCTAAAGAGATTGAAGGCGTCTTACAACAGTTGGATGTAGTAGCTAGCGTTGAACCGGTAGAAACAAACATTGTCATCTTTAATTTAGATCCAAAGGGGGCTCAAGATCTGTTTTTAAACCATTTAAAATCTCATAATGTTCTCTTAAGCGATATGGGTGGTGGTAAACTGAGAATGGTCACTCACCTGGACTATACAGATGCGATGCATTTAAAATTAACACAACTAATGCAAAACTATTAATTTATTTTTGTAAGTTCATTGAATATCCCTAATCCTGAACTGTTATGAAACTAAATATTTTTTATTCAATTTTAATAAGTTCACTTTTTTCTTGTGAAACTAAGACTCAAAAATCAATGTCTGAATTACCAAATGCACCATTAGCAAAACAAATACCTAAAAATCTAACAATCCATGATGATGTGAGGGTTGATGAGTTTTATTGGCTAAATGATAGAGAAAATCCAGAAGTAATAGACTATCTAAATAAAGAAAATGACTATTACAATACTCACACGGCACATACAAAAGATTTTCAGAAATCCTTGTTTGAAGAAATGAAGTCAAGGATTAAGGAAGATGACAGTTCAGTTCCCTACAAGTATAATGGTTACTGGTACATCACTAAATTTAAAAAAGGCAAAGATTACCCTATTTATATACGTAAAAAAGAATCCATCGACGCTAGTGAAGAGTTGTTATTTGATTGCAATGAAATGGCCAAAAATCATTCGTATTTTAGATTGGTTGGTCTAAATGTGAGCCCTAACAACAATATGGTTTCTTATGCAACCGATACCACGGGTAGACGTCAGTACAAACTACAGATTAAAGACCTTAAAACAAACAAGGTTTTTGAAGAGGAAATATATAATACAACCGGAGGCAGTACTTGGGCGAATGACAATAAAACCTTGTTCTATACCCTAAAAGATGAAACAACTCTAAGGTCAGAAGCGATATACAAACACCTGCTAAATACGGACCCAAAATTAGATAAATTAATATATGAAGAGTTAGACGATACTTTTGGAGTCAGTGTCTATAAAACAAAGTCAAAAAAATATTTAGTCATTGGTAGTTTTAGTACTTTAACGACAGAGTATCAAATCTTAAACGCGGATACACCAGATGGTGATTTTAAAATATTTCAAGCAAGAACACGAGGCTTGGAGTATGGGATTTCGCATTTTGAGTCGTCTTTTTACATTGTGTCTAATGCCGATGGCGCTCAAAACTTTAAACTCTCAAAAACATCAGAAACAGCCACCCAGAAAGAATACTGGATTGATGTTATTCCACACAGAGAATCTGTGCTGCTAGAAGGTATTGATATTTTTAGAGATTTCTTAGTCATATCAGAACGCGAAAATGGTTTGAATCATATAAAAATTTCTCGCTGGGATGGAACCGATAGCTATTCCCTTCCTTTTGAAAGCGAAACTTATACCGCCTATACAACAGCTAACATTGACTTTGACACCTCCGTTTTGCGCTATGGCTATCAGTCACTTACCACGCCATCGTCTGTAATTGACTTTGATATGGTCAACAAAACCAAAACTGTTAAGAAAGAACAAGTCGTATTAGGAGGTAAATTTAAAAAAGAAAATTATACATCTGAACGTGTATGGGCTCCTGCTGCCGATGGGACCCTCATCCCGATCTCATTGGTACGCCATATAGATACCAAGAAATCTGAAGATACGTCCTTACTTTTATATGCATATGGTTCATATGGCTCTACCATTGATCCCTATTTTTCTACAGTGAGGTTAAGTCTTTTGGATCGCGGATTTATCTTTGCGATCGCCCATATAAGGGGCGGGGAGTACTTGGGACGTCAATGGTATGAAGAGGGGAAGTTATTTAAGAAGAAAAACACCTTTACTGATTTTATTGATTGCTCTAAATATTTAATTCAAAATAAGTATACATCTGCTAAACATCATTATGCGATGGGAGGGAGCGCTGGAGGACTTTTGATGGGTGCTATCGTTAATTTAGCTCCTGAATTATACAATGGCGTCGTAGCTCAAGTCCCTTTTGTCGATGTTGTTACTACGATGTTGGATGATAGTATTCCGCTTACTACTGGCGAATATGATGAATGGGGAAATCCAAACGAAAAAGCTTTTTATGACTATATGAAGTCGTATTCTCCTTATGACAATGTAACAGATCAATTATACCCCAATATGTTAGTCACTACAGGACTGCATGATTCCCAGGTTCAGTATTGGGAGCCTGCCAAATGGGTAGCCCGACTTAGGAGTCAAAAAAATAACCGTTCACAACTTTTTCTAAAAACAAATATGGAGGCGGGTCATGGAGGGGCCTCTGGACGTTTTGAAGCCTTGAAAGAAGTGGCTACTGAGTATGCGTTTTTATTTGGTCTAGAATCAATTTTAGATTAATTTTAAAAAAAATTGTAGTTTTGAAATAGATTTAAACTAGAAATATATAATTTGATAATTAAAGATAAAATGATATTTGATAGTGTTTTAGAGCTTGTAGGAAATACGCCTCTAGTCAAGCTCAATACCATTGTAGCTGATTTCCCCGGAACCTATATTGCCAAATTAGAGTGCTTTAATCCAGGTCAATCTTCTAAAGATAGAATTGCACTGTACATAATTGAAGAAGCCGAAAAGAAAGGAATTCTTAAACCCGGAGATACCATTATTGAAACCACATCCGGAAATACTGGATTTAGTATAGCAATGGTAAGCATCATAAAAGGCTATGATTGTATTTTAGCGGTGAGCTCAAAATCATCTTTAGATAAAATTGACATGCTAAAAAGTATGGGGGCTAAAGTATATGTATGCCCAGCACATGTCAAGGCGGATGATCCACGATCCTATTACGAGGTCGCAAAACGATTACACAAAGAAATAGAAGGCTCAGTTTACATTAATCAATATTTCAATAGCCTAAATACCGAGGCACATTACAAAACAACTGGCCCAGAAATATGGAACCAAACACAAGGTAAAATCACTCATTTAGTGGCCTGTAGCGGAACTGGAGGTACCATTTCTGGAACGGCAAAATTTCTTAAAGAGCAGAACCCAAACATAAAAATAATAGGCGTAGACGCCTATGGCTCAGTCCTGAAAAAGTATCACGAAACCAGAGAGTTTGATGCCAACGAAATATATCCTTATCGAATAGAAGGTCTTGGTAAAAATCTCATACCAACTGAGACCAATTTTGATATTATTGATGAATTTATTAAAGTAGCTGACGAAGAGAGTGCTCATAGTGCAAGAGAATTAGCTCAAACAGAAGGTTTGTTTGCGGGTTATACTTCAGGTGCTGTAATTCAAGCAGTGAAACAACTCAACGAAACAAGTACTTTTAAGTCGGATGATATCGTTGTTTTAATTTTCCCAGATCACGGCTCAAGGTACATGAGTAAGGTTTATAACGACCAATGGATGGAAGATCAAGGTTTTTTCGATTCTCCTCTTAAAAACACTCCAAACCCCATAGAATTTATAAAGTAGTTTTTGCATAAATTGTCAATTTCCTAGGGACTAATTCGCTTTTAAACTGTTAAAATTATTATGTATTAATAATTTTATTGAATAACTTTGTGAGTGTAATAATTCATAACAATGACGAGAGATTTATTTGAAAAAATATACAAAGACAAAGGCCCTTTAGGAAAATGGGCGAGTTTAGCCGAGGGCTATTTTGTATTTCCAAAACTTGAAGGCCAGATTTCAAATCGCATGAAATTTCAGGGAAAGGAAGTGATAACGTGGAGTATAAATGACTATTTAGGATTGGCTAATCATCCTGAAGTTAGAAAAGTAGATGCTGAAGCTGCTAGTGAATATGGCTCAGCCTACCCTATGGGAGCTCGTATGATGTCTGGTCACACCACATTTCACGAACAATTACAAAACGAATTGGCCGAATTTGTAAGTAAAGAGGCTTCATATCTTTTAAATTTTGGATACCAAGGTATCATGTCTACCGTTGATGCCTTAGTTTCAAAAGACGATATTATCGTTTATGATGTTGATGCACATGCCTGTATTATTGACGGTGTTCGCTTGCACATAGGAAAACGTTTTACATATAAACATAACGATATTGAAAGCTTAGAGAAAAACTTGGAAAGAGCCACTAAAATGGCCGAGCAAACGGGTGGCGGAATTCTTGTGATTTCAGAAGGCGTTTTTGGGATGCGAGGAGAGCAAGGGAAACTTAAGGAAATTGTAGACCTTAAAAAGAAGTTTAACTTCAGGTTTTTAGTGGATGATGCACATGGCTTTGGAACCCTTGGTAAAACAGGGGCTGGAGCAGGAGAGGAGCAAGGAGTTCAAGATGATATAGACGTATATTTTGCCACTTTTGCTAAGTCTATGGCAAGTACAGGGGCCTTTATAGCTGGGGATAAAGAAATCATAGATTATTTAAAGTACAATCTTAGGTCGCAAATGTTTGCGAAATCGTTGCAAATGCAACTAGTTAAAGGTGCTTTAAAACGTTTAGACATGCTAAGGACAATGCCAGAGCTGAAAGAGAAGCTTTGGGTTATTGTAAATGCTCTACAAACAGGATTAAGAAATAGAGGTTTCGATTTAGGGAAAACTCAAAGCTGTGTAACGCCTGTTTATTTGAAAGGAAGTATTCCTGAAGCGATGACATTGGTTAAAGATTTACGTGAAAACTATGGGGTTTTCTGCTCTATTGTGGTGTACCCTGTGATCCCTAAAGGATTGATTTTACTGAGATTGATCCCAACATCAATGCATACCTTAGAGGATGTAGAAGAGACGCTTCAAGCTTTTTCTGTGATAAGAGAGCGCTTGGAAAAAGGGGTTTATAAACGATTATCGGCTTCTGTTGCTGCAGCAATGGGCGTCTAGTATTAGAAGTTAGCTAAGATCTTTTCTAAACGTACATCGTTTTTTGATCAATTTTAACTTGTAATCAGTCCACATATTTCTCATGGCTAAATTATTAGCTAAAACAGGAGTTATTCTGCATTCTAAAATTTTGTTCTTTTCCAATGTTTTTTGGAACTCATTAAAAATAATGGCATGTACTCCCTTTTTTTGATATTTAGGATGTACACCTATTAAATATAAATCAACTGTTTTAGATTTTTTCGCTTTAATAATATGGAAAAGTCCAAACGGAAATAAGTTGCCATTTATTTTCTGAAAGGCGTTTGAATATGAGGGCATAATTACTGAAAAAGCAACTAATTCGTCGGATTCATTTACAACGAACTTTATGTATTCAGGATTTATAAAGGTCAAGAACTTCTTTTTCAAATCGTCTTTTTGAATATCTGATATTTTTACAAAAGAAGATAAACTCGCAAAGCTATCGTTAAATAAGTCAAACATTCTATCGGCATAGGCTAATACATCTTTTGTTTTATTAAAAGATAAGGCTCTTAAGTTGTAACGTTTTTTAATAAGTCCTTGAAGGCGTTCGTGGGTTTCAAATAATATATCCTTAACTTTAAATCTATGCTCTACGTATTCTTTTTCTACCTTATAATCTAGTTTTTTAAAATGATCCACATAATAGGGGGGATTATACCAAGTAACCATTGTCCCAATTTCTTGATAACCATAAGTAAGAACCCCAACTTTATCTAAGTTAGAGAAACCGATAGGCCCTTCCATATAGTCCAGGTTGTGAGCTTTCCCTATCGAATTTACTTTATTTAGTAGTGCTTTAGTGACCTCAAGATCATCAATCATATCCATCCAACCAAAACGCATTTTCCTAAGGCCTTGTTCGTTTACTTCAATCCAATTAATTATAGCAGCGACACGCCCTACTAGAACTTCGTTTTTGTAAGCCAGAAATAGCCTGACATCTGAATCTAAAAGAACTGGGTTTTTTTTCTTGTCAAAATTTTTAACTTCTTCACTTATTATTGGCGGAACCCAATACTTGGAGTTTTTATGAATAGAAAAAGGAAACTTAACAAATGTTTTAATATCTTTTTTTGAAGTGGCTTCTTTAATGCATATCATACCGATCCGAATTAATTAAAATTACTCTCCTTTTTCTGTTTGACTTATTTTTGTTTCACTTTGAAGCGTCGTGTCTGTCTATTCTGTAAGAGGCGCCAAAACTAATATTTAACACAGAGGGAGTATCTTTAGTATTTAGGGTTAGGGCAGTGTCTAATTGTAAATTTTTACTTAATAAATACCCCCCTCCAAAGCGAAATAAATTATCAGCATAAAAATCACTTTTAATCCCTTGAGTTTCTGCAAACATGACCCATTTTGGATTAAATGAATGGGTTAAGGTGAGTATATAATTAAAATCTGTTTGGTCACTTCCAATTCGGTCCAGTATTAAATTTGTTATAAAGACCCATCCACCAGCAAAATTGTTTTGTGTAATCAAACTCCCACGATAACTAAGACCATCTACTGTAGCTGCCGTATACGGGTTATTTTCAGAGTCAAAATTAACGCCTCCTGCCACAGATACTGCTGGGATTAAGCTAGACCATTTAAAGCCTCTGTTGGCATGATAGCTGTAAAGATTGGGTTTGTCTGATTTGTTTTTATTTGGATCATAAACCAAGTACTTGGCTCCAATGTTGAAGTTTTTGAAATTCGCTCGCGTTCTAACGTCTTCTATATTTGAAGAAAACGACTGCGTGTCATTTTGATATGTTCCAAGGATATTGAGCTCTAAAGCTTCTTTCCAAATGCCATAATGCAAGGCAAAGTCAACGCCATAGCCCGAGACTTCATATGTGGGATATAAACTTCTTTTTTCTTTTACTAAATAGGAGCCTAATTCAAACTGTAAAACGTTAGTTCCTACAGAAAATGCACTCTGGGATGATCCTGGTCTGTTTGAATTTATGACATCTGTATATTGAGCATGTATACTAGTAATTTGACAGCAGAATATAATAGTAATTAGAAGGTTTAGAGTGTTTTTCATTTCAATTGATTTCATCAAACCTACATATTTTTTTTGTATTTATTATTACTACATAATACATTATTAATCGGTATTTCTCTTTTTATATGACATAAAACATTTTATATTTATTTAACTAATAAAAATAAGAATTGTATTTTTGAAAAAATAATCTATCGATGTTACAAAATGCGTCTATCATTGGATTCCTTAGAACGGTTCTAATTTTCATTTTAGTTTATACACTCTTTAAGTACGTAATGCGACTGCTTGCGCCGTATATAGTACGTTCGGTTGCTAAAAAAGCGGAAGCTCATTTTAGAAACCAATCCACTCCCAAACAACCCAATCAAAAAGAAGGAGAAACAAGTATTGACAAAATGCCAAATTCAAAAACTTCAAAAAATGATATTGGAGAATATGTTGATTACGAAGAAGTTGAATAAATCAATCAATTAATGAACACTAACTTGAAAAAATTCGGAACACACATTTTAGTCATTTTTGGGTTCATACTAGTGTCTTTGTTATATTTCAGCCCAGTCCTGAAAGGACAAAAAATTTATCAAAGCGATATTGTGCAGTATACTGGAATGGCGAAGCAACACACTGATTTTCGTGAAGCTTATGATTCTGAATCGTATTGGACTAACGGAGCTTTTGGGGGGATGCCAACTTTTCAGTTAGGGGCAAAATATCCGCACAATTACATAAAAAAACTCGATTTAGCACTTCGGTTTTTACCACGTCCTGCCGATTATCTTTTCTTGTACTTGATAGGGTTTTATATATTATTACTCGTATTAAAAATTGAGTATCGAATGGCTGCTTTTGGAGCTCTAGCCTTTGGGTTCTCTACCTATCTAATTATTATTTTAGGGGTAGGACATAACTCTAAAGCGCATGCAATTGCCTATATGCCTTTGGTGCTATCAGGGATTATTTTGACTTTTCAAAAGCGTTATTTTATAGGCTTTTCCTTAACGGCAATTGCATCCGGACTTGAATTGGTAACCAATCATCCGCAAATGTCTTATTATCTTTTTATTTTAATCTTAATCTTAGGGATCTCCTACTTGGTTCAAGCAATTAAATCAAATCAATTACCCGCATTTTTCAAGGCATCAGCTGTTCTTTTTGTAGCTGCTTTTTTAGCACTCGGAATGAATGCAACCAATCTCTTAGCTACAAGTTCATACACCAAAGAAAGTACACGAAGCAAAAGTGAGTTAACAATTAATTTAGATGGGAGTACTAGAGAACAAAGTTCAGGCCTAGATAAGGCTTATATCACTCAATTTAGTTATGGAATATTAGAAAGCTTCAACCTCTTTATCCCTCGGTTTATGGGTGGAGGCAATAGAGAAGATTTAGGCAAAGATTCAGAAACATACAAGGCATATAAAGCTCTTGGAGCTTCTCCGTTACAAGCGCTTCAGGAATCCAGGCAGGCGCCTATGTATTGGGGTAATCAGCCTATAGTAGAAGCGCCGGCCTACTTAGGAGCCGTTGTTGTTTTTCTTTTTGTGCTAGCTTTATTTCTATACCACGGCCGTTTTAAATGGTGGTTAATTATAGGTGTTTTGGTGTCATTACTTTTATCTTATGGTAAAAATCTATCGTTTTTAACGGACTTATTTATTGACTATGTTCCCTTGTATAATAAGTTTAGAGCTGTTAGCTCCATTCAGGTTATCTTAGAATTATGCACCCCTTTACTAGCCACCTTAGGGCTTGCACAAGTATTTAATAAAGAGGTCTCTTCTAAAGCCAAGTTGGATGCCCTTAAAAAGGCCTCCGCTATTGTTGCTGGAATTACTTTGACTTTTCTTATTTTTAAAAATACATTCTTTGATTTTGTTGGGGCAACCGATGGACAGTTCTTACAGTACTATGGAGCTTCTTTTGTTGAAGCTATACGACTGGATCGAAGTACTATTTTTTCAGATGATGTTTTAAGAACACTTTTATTTGTACTAGCATCTGCAGCTTTAATTTTTACATACTTAAAACAAAAAATATCCCAAAACACTACAGTCATTCTTTTGGGTTTAGTGCTTGTAATTGATCTTATAGGAGTAGATCGTCGTTATGTGAATACTGATAATTTTGTCGCTGCCATTAAGGTAGACAAGCCTTACCAGTTAAGTACAATTAATAAAGAAATATTAACAGACACAACGACCTACAGAGTCTTAGATCTATCCGATAATTCTACGAAGACCTCATATTTTCATAATGCCATTGGAGGGTACCATGCTGCCAAACTTAGACGGTTTCAAGAGTTGCAAGAATTTCATATTGACAAAAATAATTTTGAAGTCCTTAATATGTTAAATACCAAATATGTTATATACAAAGACAATAAGGATGTTTTAAGTTATTTTAAAAATGACGAAAGTAATGGAAATGCATGGTTTGTAAATTCTGTTAAGGCTGTGCAAACGGCAGATGAAGAAATAATGGCTTTAGATTCGATTCACACAAAATTTACAGCGATATCCAAAAAATCCGAATTTCCTTCCAAAAATTACAAGATAGATTCAACGGCTGTCATAAAATTAGTCGAGTATAAGCTTAACAAGCTGGTGTATGAGTCTAAGAATGCTTCCGATGGATTCGCTGTCTTTTCTGAGGTTTATTACAAGAACGGATGGGACGTAACTATTGATGGTCTAGAAGTCGATCACTTTAATGTTAACTATGTATTAAGGGGCCTTAATATCCCTAAGGGATCTCACCAAATTGTATTTAGGTTTAATCCATCAGTCGTTAAAACAGGTTCTAATATTGCCTTAATAAGCACCATCATGTTTGTCGTTTTAATTTTAGGTCAAGTCGTTTTAACTTATAGAACACAATCGTGAAAAAAGTTCTCATAATCACATATTATTGGCCCCCTGCAGGAGGTCCTGGCGTTCAAAGGTGGTTAAAGTTTGTGAAGTATTTACCTGAGTTTGGAATAGAGCCTATCGTTTATTGTCCCAAAAATCCAAATTATCCAATTATAGATACAACCATGGTTTCTGAGGTGAGTTCTAATTTAGAAGTATTACAAACTCCAATTAATGAGCCTTATAAATGGGCTCAATTAGTCTCCAAGTCAAAAACGAGCAAATTGTCTAAGGGCATAATAACTGGTCAGAAAAAACAAACGATTTTAGAAAAAATACTCTTATTCGTTCGTGGTAATTTTTTTATTCCTGATGCTAGAGTTTCATGGGTAAAACCTTCGGTTTCATTTCTGTCGGATTATATCAAAACCCATAAGATTGATACCATTATTACCACTGGACCTCCACATAGTTTGCATTTAATTGGGTTACAGCTAAAGCAAATCCACCAACTTAAATGGATTACAGACTTTAGAGATCCTTGGACTCAGATAGGCTATCATAAAAAACTAAAACTGACCGCGAAATCTAAAAAGAAGCACGACCAGCTAGAATCGACTGTTCTTACAGAAGCCGACGAAATTATTGTAACAAGTTTACAAACGAAAACAATATTCTCCAAACTCACAACAACCCCTATATCCGTTATAACCAATGGCTACGACTTTGAAATTAATACAAACAGTAAACTAGATTCAAAATTCACTTTATCTCATATCGGCTCCCTGCTAGACGGTAGAAACCCCCATGTTTTATGGAATGTTCTTTCTGAAATGGTTAATGAATCAACGGAGTTTTCTGAAGCCTTTCAATTAAATTTAATCGGCTACGTAAGTGAAAGTGTTTTAGAGAGTATAAAGGCTTTTGGCCTCGATGTATATACCCGTCAGATTGGGTATGTTTCTCATAGTGAGGCTTTATTATATCAAAAAAACAGTCAGTTATTACTGCTTATAGAAGAAAATTCTAAAGAAACACAATATATAATCCCAGGTAAACTATTTGAATACATGGCGTCTAAGCGCCCTATTATTGCTCTAGGCCCACAACAGTCTGATATAGAAGACATCTTAGCGTCGACCTGTAGTGGTGCCTATTTTAAGTATGCTGATGCAAAATTACTTCGTATTTGTTTATTAAGTCATTTTGAAGCTTACAAGAGTGATAGCTTAGAAGTGGATTCCAAAGGACTTGAACACTACAGTCGTAGGAATTTAACACTTAAGCTATCCGAAAAGCTTGTTTATTAAACAGAAAAACTCCGTAGTGATTTGGGATATTCAACTACGGAGTTTTCTACTAACTAACTAACTAACTAAAAATGATTTATCTTTATGAAATTCATGATTTATTAATTATTATCAAACAGCGTGCCAAACCCGTTTTTTAATAATTAAATATCATTTTATGTAAATTTAAGCTAGTTTACTTTTTAGAAAATTACCAGTTGATGAGGTAGAAACTTTTGACACAATTTCAGGTGTGCCTTCTGCTAAAAGATGGCCTCCGTTCGCTCCCCCTTCCGGGCCTAGATCAATGACATGGTCTGCACATTTAATAAGTTCTAGATTATGCTCAACTACCAAAATAGAGTGCCCGTTTTCAATTAATGCATTAAAGGATTTTAAAAGTTTTTTAATATCGTGAAAGTGAAGTCCAGTTGTCGGTTCATCAAAAATAAATAAGCCTGTTTCTGATTTTGATCCTTTACCCAAAAATGAGGCTAATTTTATTCGTTGTGCTTCGCCTCCAGAGAGGGTAGAAGAACTTTGTCCTAAAGTTACGTACCCAAGTCCTACATCTTGAAGGGGTTGTAGTTTAGTTTTTATTCTAGGGACTTTATGAGTCTCGAAAAATGCAACTGCATCATCAATAGTCATGTTTAAAATATCGTCTATGGTTTTAGTATGAAACTTGATTTCTAATACTTGTTTTTTGAAACGTTTTCCATTGCAATCGTCACATTTAAGTTGAACATCAGCCATAAATTGCATTTCAATTGTGACAGCGCCTTCTCCTTTACAAGTGTCGCAACGCCCTCCATCAACATTAAAAGAGAAATGTTTGGGTTGGTAGTTTCTTAAAACACTTAGTTTTTGTTTAGCAAATAAAGCACGAATATCATCATAGGCTTTTATGTAGGTCACAGGGTTTGATCTTGACGAGCGTCCAATAGGGTTTTGATCTATAAACTCTATAAATTTAACTGTACTAAAATTACCGTCAATAGAGGTGAATTCGCCTGCTTTTTCTCCGTAACCTCCAATTAATTTAAGCAAGGCTGGGTATACAATTTTTTTAACCAATGTGCTTTTACCACTTCCAGAGACTCCAGTGACAACCGTTAACATATTTAATGGGAATTTTACGTCAATATTTTTTAAATTATGTTCTCTAGCTCCTTTTATTGTTATGTGGTATTTTGAGTTTCTTCTTTTTTTAGGGACCTCTATTTTCAAAGATCCGTTCAGGTATTGAGCTGTTAAGGTGTTGCTTTTTAGTAGAGATTTGTAGCTTCCGCTAGCCATAACTTCACCACCAAATGTTCCGGCTTCTGGTCCAATATCAATTATGTAATCTGCAGATTCCATAATCGCTTCATCGTGTTCTACTACAATAACAGTATTTCCTAAATCTCGTAATGCATTGAGTACATTAATAAGACGTTCAGTATCCTTAGAGTGAAGTCCAATACTTGGTTCATCTAATATATACATTGATCCCACAAGGCTACTTCCAAGAGAGGTAGCAAGATTTATTCGTTGGCTTTCTCCTCCTGAGAGTGTGTTTGATTTCCTGTTTAGAGTTAAATAATCGAGTCCTACATTTGTTAAGAAATCTAAACGGTTATGAATTTCTTTTAAGAGTCGTTTTGCGATTTCTTGTTCTTTGGAATCTAATTTTAGATTCTCAAAAAAGTGTTTTAAATCTTTAAGAGACATCTCTACTAGGTCAGAAATAGAGGCGTCTCCAACTTTTACGTAATTAGCTTCTTTTCTTAACCTCTTTCCATGGCATTCACTGCATTTAGTTTTTCCACGATAACGAGATAACATTACACGATTTTGCACTTTATATGCCTTAGATTCTAGTTCTTCAAAAAAGGCATTAAGCCCTGTAAAATAACTATTTCCAGTCCAAACTAATTTTTGATCTTTTGGCTCTAATTCAAAATAGGGTTTGTGAATTGGAAAGTTAAACTTAGGACTGTTATTTACAAGTAGATCTCTGTAGTACTTCATAGTCTCTCCTTTCCATGGGAAAAGAGCATTTTCATAAACTGAAAGTGAGGTGTTAGGAATTACTAAACTCTCATCAATTCCAATCACATCTCCATAACCTTCACATCTTGGACAGGCACCATATGGATTATTGAAACTAAATAGGTGTGAGTTAGGCTCTAGAAACTTTTGGCCATCTAATTCAAATGAATTGCTAAACTCGCGGGATTTTGAGTCTTTAATTTGTTCAATGACACAACGTCCTTTTCCTTCAAAGAAAGCCATTTCAATAGCATCTGCTAAACGATTATAAAAGTCTGTATCCTCTTTAACAATAATTCGGTCTACTACTAGATTTATTGTTTCAGAACTTTCTTTAAAATCTTCAATTTGTTCAATACGTTCAACGTTGTCGCCCACTTTAATTCTTGCAAACCCTTGGTGAACAAGTGCCTGTAGTTTGTTTTCTAGTGTCCGCCCTTCTTCTAAGTGGATTGGGGCAAGAAGTAGAAGTTTGTCTCCGATATTAAGTGTTTTAATATAATTGATAACATCGCTAGTCGTGTCTTTTTTTACGGGGTTGTTTGAGATGGGAGAAATGGTTTTTCCGATGCGGGCAAACACTAATTTCAAGTAATCATAAATTTCTGTTGTTGTTCCAACTGTAGATCGTGGGTTGGTAGAATTCACTTTTTGTTCAATTGCTATTGCCGGAGCGATTCCTTTAATATAGTCTACATCTGGTTTATGTAATCGTCCCAGAAACTGCCTAGCATAACTCGATAAGCTTTCTACATAACGTCGTTGGCCTTCCGCATACAAAGTATCAAAAGCCAAGCTAGATTTACCTGATCCAGAAAGACCGGTAATTACTACTAATTTATGACGAGGGATCGCAACATCAATATTTTTAAGATTGTGAAGTTTTGCTCCTTTAATTAGAATGTGTTCTTTTGGACTTAACTTTGAAAGGTTTGTTGACATTAATTAGTTTGAAATTTGATTACAAATATACTATTATTATAAAAATTATTAATGCCTTCTGGATCTTCTTCATGTTAAAAAAACCTCAATAAATTTGCATACAAAGCGATAATGTTGTTATATTTGAATCCAACATTAAATGAAAGCTTATAGCATAACATTACTTTTTTTATTTTTTTAACCCAGCATACCCCGTGTGCATAAAAAAAAGTTGTGTTATGAACTCAAAATCTTTAAGCGATGCTATACTTGTTAGCAATTATATTAATGGAGATGAATCAGCCCTTTCCGTGCTTATAAACAGACACCAACAACGTCTTTATAGTTTTATTTTCTCAAAAGTATATGACAGAGATGTTACCGAAGATGTATTTCAAGACACCTTTATCAAAGTTATTAAAACCTTAAAACTTGGTAAGTATAATGAAGAGGGTAAGTTTTTGCCTTGGGTTATGCGAATAGCGCACAACTTGGTAATTGATTATTTCAGGAAAAACAATCGCATGCCTAAATTTAATAACAGCGGAGATTTTGATATATTTTCAGTGCTAAGTGACGATACTTTAAATGCTGAAGCAGAATTAGTTCGCTCACAAATTCATGATGACATTAGGAATTTGGTAGAAGAGCTTCCGGAAGATCAGCGAACGGTACTAAAAATGCGAATGTACAACGATATGAGCTTTAGAGAAATTTCAGAAAATACTTCTGTTTCTATAAACACAGCCTTAGGACGAATGCGCTATGCCTTAATTAACCTTCGAAAATTAATTGAATCAAATAATATTGTTCTAACAAATTAAATTTTGATAAAATAATTTAATTTTTTTGTCGTTATACTTAGGACTAACTAAATATGACAGGCTAATGGCAAAAATTTACTCTAAAAAAAACACATTTTCGAACGATTTTAAACCCCAAATAGAAACTATAAATTTTCTTTTGAATTATTCAAAAGCTTTTAAAGTGTCTGTTTACAACGGTTTGAAGTTTGAAACGATTATTAATTAGTATGTGAACTTACAATCCTGATGCAAGTCAGGATTTTTTATTTGTAATACGCATCAATTACTGTTTTTCTTCCAATGGTTTTGGTAATTATATCCGTATCCAAATTCCATCCGCGAGCGGGAGAGTATTCGCGTCCATACCAAATTATTTGAAGGTGAAGGTCATTCCATAACTCTTCAGGAAATAATCGTTTGGCATCCTTTTCAGTCTGTGTAACATTTTTACCATTAGTAAGATTCCAACGGTACATTAAACGATGAATATGTGTGTCTACAGGAAATGCAGGCACTCCAAATGCTTGCGCCATTACCACACTCGCTGTTTTATGTCCAACAGCTGGTAAGGCCTCCAACGCGCTAAAGCTTTTAGGGACTTCTCCATTGTGAGATTCAATGATAATTTTTGACAATCCATAAATTCCTTTACTTTTCATTGGCGATAGTCCGCAAGGTCTTATGATTTGTTTTATTTCTTCAACTGTCATTTTAATCATGTCATAGGGGTTATCTGCTTTTGCAAATAAGAGAGGTGTTATTTTATTGACACGAACATCTGTGCATTGTGCCGATAACAAGACTGCAATTAAAAGCGTGTAAGGGTCTTTGTGATCTAGTGGTATAGGGATCTCGGGATAAAAATCTTTTAAGGTTTTTATAACAAAATTTACCTTCTCAGTTTTTGTCATTCTTCTATCTTTGTTTTATTAATCAAATATACTAATTATGACTACATTACAAATAGGAGATACTGCTCCAAATTTCCAATCCCTAGATGAAGCTGGAAACAGCATATCTTTAGCGGACTATAAAGGTAAAAAACTCGTTTTATTTTTCTATCCGAAGGCAAGCACACCTGGCTGCACCGTAGAGGCATGTAATTTAAGCGACAACTACAGCCGTTTTACAGCCTTAGGTTATGACGTATTAGGCGTCAGTGCTGACAGTGCAAAAAGACAGAGTAACTTTAAAGAAAAATACGGATTTCCTTATCCATTGTTAGCTGATGAGGATAAATCAGTTATTAATGCATTTGGTGTTTGGGGACCAAAAAAGTTCATGGGTAAAGACTATGA
>Ga0209715_1000118_pt1 | contig 65947 bp, 59 predicted proteins | sample COGITO_mtgs_1205_2_FD_184809 | JGI IMG/M metagenome (GOLD analysis project Ga0209715, IMG submission 184809) | Pelagic marine microbial communities from North Sea - COGITO_mtgs_120503 (SPAdes) (version 2) | ecosystem: Environmental > Aquatic > Marine > Epipelagic ... | reverse complement strand
TTCCCTATTCTTTCTAAGGTAAGTGCTATACCTGGCTTGTAGTTTCTTTCTTCGTCAAGTTTTAATGACTTAAAATAATATTCTAAACCTAAGTCATAGTCTGCGAGTTTAAAATGATTGAACCCCAATTTATAGTAGCAGCGTGATACTTGTGCTGTATTATCTAATGCTTTAAATATAGAAAGTGCTTGCATGTATAAGATAACACTTTCATTATAAGGACCTAATTTATCATAATATCTTGCTTGATAAAAATAGCCATAAGCGATTTGATTCTTATCTTTTAGTTTCTGGGCTTTTTCAAAACCAAGCCTAGCCATATCCAAGGCTCCTTCATAATTATGGCTCTTAAATAAACTTAACGCAGATTGATAGTCTTCACTAATTTCGTCATAGATTGAAATAGTCTGAGCATTCAAAACGAGGAATAAACTTGTAAATATGAAAACACAATACTTTATCAATATATAATTGGATTTTGTTAATTGATTTACAAATATACCGAAACACTAAATAATAAATTTAGAGAATTACATAATATCATGATAGTTGGCTAATGTTTAAAAAATAAGTATTAAATAATATAATATGTTTTCACAATCGCACTATTATTCTTAAATTGAATCATCCAAAGGATAACCACTATTATAAAAATAATAATACATTTATTATATAATGCTCTGCGTTATCTAACTTGAGCTTTGCTTAAAAGCGAAAGTTGTTACTACAATTTCTTTAAAAAATTTATTATAAAAAGTTTCTACGACAATCTTAATGAAATCGAACATTCATGTGAGATTCACGAGCTCCTATTTCTCAAATAGGAGTGGAGTTAGTAAACACTTTTTCACTAAGTGAAGATTGGAGTGACGTGAAATGGGTTTGAAATAGTATTGTTAAACTAAACTCGTAAAAAGATCCTACTTTTTAACAATCATACGGGAAACACTAGCGCCATTTAATAATTTTAAATTCAAAATATATGTGCCCTCACTAAGGTTTTCAATATTAATTTCTCTTGATTTAGCATTAATTTGAATCGTTTTTATTTGCTGTCCAACTAGATTATAAATTGAAATATTTTGCATTGCATGTTCCGAATTTATCATCAATTTTTCTTCTGTTGGATTCGGATATACCATAAAATCGAATCCTTCATTGTCAAAATCATTAGTACTTAGGCTTACACTAGAACTTGCTACCCAGCTGCTAGCTATAGCATTATCAGAATTTACATCTACAAGTCTTAAGTAAAAACCGCCACCGTCAGCAGTTTCTGGCCAAGGTGCTTTATCAAAATACTCAACTTGATCTATCAAATTCCCAAAAGTATCTGATAAAACCAAATTATGACTCTTATTTGATAAATCTCTTAAAAATGTGCCAAAAGGTGCTTCTCCGTATTTAGCTTGAAAAGTCGTAGCATTGGCTGCTAAGGAAATAGATTCTCCAGCCGCAATAGTGGCACTAACAGGAAATTGGTATGATATACCCAGTTTTATTAAGTATATGCCAGTAAGATCAACAATTGTGCTTCCGGTATTTTGAATTTCTATAAATTCTAAATCATCGCTCTCTGGAAATTCAACTGATTCTAAAGGATTATAGTCAATTTTAGTTATAACCAAAGATGGGGTCTCTACCGTATTACAACTAGAAAAATCACCAATATTGTTTCCCATCCATATAATTCTATCCTGCAGCCAACTCTTCATATTAGTAACTTCTCCTGAAAAATCATCAATGGTATTCCACCGTTCATCTTCACGTACTATAGCTTCTGAAATCAACGCTGCAGTACTATCAATTAAATCAGAAATATAATTGTAATTTAACGGTTGTCCTGCACTAGTTACTTCATTAAACCGTTTAGATAAATAACATTTAAATGTTGGATCGTCAAAAAGGTCACCCCAAAAATTAGCACCTGTGTTACTAAATTCAAATTGCCAAACATTAGTAAAACTTCGATCATAATTGGTGCCAAAAAAGTCAAATAAATCGTTACCAAAAGTTAAATTATAATCCCAAATAGGTCCAGCTCTTAATTTACCACCTCTATCTTTGTGATAAAAAGTACTAAGTGCGTAAGCATCAGCATTAGAGGCAATTTCTGCCATTAGCATATAATCTACAAATGAAGGCACATCTATAACAGACGGGTAGCCACTTGTAATATTTGAATTATTTGCAGTTTGATCTAGTTTTCTAAAAACAGATTCAATGTAAGAAGATTGATTTGAAGTTATATCTTCAGAATTTGGTTTTTCAATAATATATCCTGCACCGTTGTTGTACCAAGCCTCAGGATCTTCTGAAGATGGTCTATCAGTCTGTATTAGGTAGCCTCCCGTTATCTCTGGAAATGTATTTTCAACATCAGATAGCTTTTCAATATCCACACGGTCACCATCAATTTTTATTTTTTCTGAAAGCGCGTATAAACCTTTGTAATCACCATTAACGACCACTTCACAATACTTTAAATTTACAGCATATTGGCCCATTTGCCTTGCCATTTCATAACTAATATAATCGCGCATCATACTATCATCAAAAGCGAATGAATTTAAAATCCAGTCATTTTCCTTTGGCATGCCAAGTAATTCCACATTATCATTATCTAAACGGTTATCCTTTAATGTATCAATACCATATGGTTTTTTATCTAATAATTGTGATGAAGACCCTCGTGTTTCTATGCCAATAGTACCTGAATAATTCAAATAAACTTCATTGTTTACATCGCTTACAAAATTTCTTGATCCATCTGGTCTTCGAATAATTTTCATTGTACCAAATATTTTTGGTTCATCTGGAATTTCATCACCATTATCTGTAACTATTACAACAATTGGTAGATTACTATCTGTAAATGTTAAATTATTTGTGTTTAACACATAAGAATTTGTAAATACTCGAGATGGTATATAGTTTGCTAAAAACATTTGTGCTTTTACAGTTGTATTTTGATCTATTTGAATAGGGCTTGTATAGATGGTTGAATTTTCTGTGGGTGTAACTCCATTAGTGGTATATCTTATTATTTCCCCTGAAGTATTTCCAGATAAAACTAAACTTATAGCAGTATTTATAACACCACTTTCATGAGAAAAAACAACTTCACTTTTTATACTCCCTAAAAATTCTTGGCTAGAATTCTCATAACCTGGTGTAGTTTCTAAATAACTTACAACTTCTCCAGAACTTATGGAAGTGCCAATAGAAGTGTTTATGGGAAGATTCTCTGCAGTTATTTGATTCACAATAGTACCAGAAGCATTTGTTAAAATTAATGTCTCTATACTTGATGATATTTTAAAATTTGTATGAAAATTTGTAGTATTTAGATTTAAAATTTCAGGTGGTTCTATTCCAGTATTATTCGGAGTTGTAAAAACTGTAGATAAGAAAGGTATGATGGTAAAATCTGACGAATTTGCACTGATATTGTGCGCTTGAATGCTTAATATATTTTCACCTTCATTTAAATAGGAACTGAAATCTGTTATTAGGAACCTTTCAGGTTTTCCTCCTGTATATATTTGAGCTTCATGATCTGTAATAGTACCAGAATTATAAGCTGGTGGTGTACCAATAATATTAGCTCTAGCAACCTCATTTCCATTTATATAGACAACAAAAGCATCATCATAATCTAAATCTAAAATTAATGAAGAAATAGAAGATAAATTATTAATTGTAAACGCTTTTCTAAGATATATAGATTGTGTTCCATTGGGAATAATAGTAGCATCATCTCCATCATTATAGCCAAAACCAGAGATACCAGAAGACCAATTTGAATCATCAAAACTAGAAGTATTCCAATTAGAATTTGGTTCTGAAGTAGGAATTAAATATTTAAATTCATCTCCTTGATTGATCAATGTTCTAGAGTATTTAATTTCTTTACGGTTTTTTGAGGAAGCCCATAAAAGTAAATATTCATTAGGCGTTAGTGTAATATTAGGAAACGTCCATTGTGTAAGGTCATTTATATCATCAGATAAAAACCAACCATTTATTGAAACATCTTGATTGCCATAATTATGAATTTCTAACCAATCAGGCATATCACCATCTTCATCTGTATAATCAGTATTAGAGGAAACTATTTCACTTATTCTTACAGTTTGAGCGGTTAAATCATAACTATTATATGTAAAATACACGAATAAAAAAAGTAGTGCACTATTCTTAAATTTATCTTTTTTTAGCATTTATCTCTTATTTAATATCTATTAATATTAGATTTAATCTTTTTATAGATTGTTTATTTTAAGTTATCTAAATTAAATACTTTAAGCCATACTCCACAAAAAATCTCCAATACATAAACTATACAAAACCATATTTTTCTCTTTTTATGATAAAAAATAGTTTTCTTTTTATTTTTTCTGTTTCTAGTACTAATCATCGTATAGAAATAGAATGTTTTTGATATATTTAATTATTGCTACACAGTAGCAACAGATATTAAAATTGTTCTAAATACTTTTAATTATGAATCATCCATAGGATAATTCATAATTAAAAATGTTCTATAATGTTCTGCGTTATGTAACTTGAGCTTTGGCTAAAAGCGAAAATTGTTACTACAGTTTCTTTAAAAAAATTATTCCCAAATGTTTCTTTAAAAATGTAATGGAACACTTTTTATGCGACGACGTAGGAGGGAAGAATAATATGTGTGAAATGGAAATGATAAAAAAAAATAAAAAACAGTGAAATATTAAATTTTTGTATTTAATTTGTTTCACTAAAGCTTTAATCATAGGAGCTTTTAGCTGAACAAATTGAAACATGTTTATAAGTTCGGTCTTTTGAAAATTAGGAAGTCATATTCAAAAGAAGCTTACTGGGTAAGTAACCGAAATTTAAAGCTAACTTCCGTAGTAAAAAATATATCTACACTGTATAAATTGTGTTTTGTCCCCAAAATGCAATATCAAATTATGATTTGATTTTAAGTTATTAATTCTTTTTAGGAAAGCTTTCCTGCTTTCATGTTTTAATAACTTCTTATCACATTTATAATGAATACAAAATATATTGATTTAGTCAATCAAACTTTTGATTTTCCTCAAGAAGAATTTCTTCTTGACAAAGACCACTTACGCTTTCATGATATAGACCTAAATAAATTGGTTGAAACTTATGGTGCACCTTTAAAATTTACATACTTACCTAAAATTTCCGATAATATAAATAAATCAAAGGTATGGTTTAAGAACGCCATTAAGAAGCATAGCTATAATGGGAATTATAACTATTGCTATTGTACAAAAAGCTCGCATTTTAAGCATGTTTTAAATGAAGCTTTGAAAAATGACATACATATTGAAACCTCTTCGGCTTTTGATATAGATATTGTTGAATCTCTAAAAAGTGAGGGCAAAATAAATGACAATACATTTGTTATCAGTAATGGTTTCAAGCGTGCTCAATACATCACAAATATTGCGAGGTTAATCAATAATGGTCATCAAAATTGCATTCCAATTATTGACAACTACGAAGAAATAGATTTACTCTCAAATGAAATACATGAAAACTATAATATAGGCATTCGTATAGCCTCGGAAGAAGAGCCAAAATTTGAATTTTATACTTCTCGATTAGGAATAGGTTACAAAAACATTGTGCCTTTTTACAACAAACAAATTAAAGACAATCCTAAAGTAGAACTTAAAATGCTTCATTTCTTTATTAACACAGGTATTAGAGATAATGCTTACTATTGGAATGAGCTTTTAAAATGTCTAAAAGTTTATACAAGTTTAAAAAAGATATGTCCTTCACTAAACAGTTTGAATATTGGAGGAGGATTCCCTATTAAAAATTCATTAGCATTTGATTTTGATTATGAATACATCATAGATGAAATAATCAATCAAATTAAGCTTACCTGTGAAGAGGAAGGTGTAGATGTGCCTAATATTTTTACAGAGTTTGGGAGTTTTACAGTTGGAGAAAGTGGTGGAGTAATTTATGAAGTGCTGTATCAAAAGCAACAAAACGATAGAGAAAAATGGAATATGATTAATTCGTCTTTTATCACAACCCTTCCAGATACTTGGGCAATTAACAAACGTTTCATCATGTTGCCAATAAACCGCTGGAATGATTCTTATGAGCGTGTTTTACTCGGAGGATTAACTTGTGACAGTGATGATTATTATAACAGTGAACAACACATGAACGCTATCTATTTACCAAAATACAATAAAGATAAACCCTTATATATTGGCTTTTTTAATACTGGAGCTTATCAAGAAACAATTGGAGGTTATGGGGGCTTGCAACACTGTTTAATTCCTGCTCCCAAACATGTTATAATTGATAAAAATGAACACGGTATTATTACAACACGATTATTTAGAGAACAACAAAAAAGTGAGGAATTGCTTGAAATTTTAGGCTATGATAAAAAGCCTGAAACTAATACGATACAAAATTTAAATACTGAATTTCAATTAGCACACAAATAAAATGGATATTAAAACTTATGCTGGAATACCAGAAGAATTTGCAAAATTAGAAAACGCAAAAATTGTATTAATACCTGTCCCTTATGATGGAACAAGCACATGGCAAAAAGGGGCTGATAAAGGACCAAAAGCCTTTTTAGAAGCTTCTGAAAACATGGAACTTTACGATATTGAGACTGGTTCAGAAGTTTATAAACAAGGTGTTTACTTAACCGATGCTGTTACTGAAAATACCTCTCCAGAAAGTATGGTGGATGCAGTACATGAAGTCACAAAAAAATACATTAAGAAAAATAAGTTTGTAACCATTTTTGGAGGAGAGCATTCTATATCTATTGGTACTATTAGAGCATTTAATGAGTTGTTTCCAAACTTAACAGTATTGCATATAGATGCACATGCAGATTTAAGAAAAAGTTATGAAGGTAGCTCATGCAATCATGCTTGCGCTGTTTATGAAGCAAGTCAGAATACCAATTTAATTCAAGTAGGTATTCGTTCTATAGACATAAAAGAGAAATCTGTTATGAATTTAGACAAAACTTATTTTGCTCACGATATGGCAATAGATGATTCTTGGATGGATTCAGCAATTGACCAAATGACAGATAATGTATTCATTACATTCGATTTAGATGCTTTCGACCCTTCAATATTACCAAGCACAGGTACACCAGAACCAGGTGGTTTACTTTGGTATGAAACTATAGACTTTCTTAAGCAAGTATTTGCAAAAAAAAATGTTATTGGTTTTGATATTGTTGAGTTATGCCCTAATGAAATAGATAAATCTTCAGATTTTCTTGCTGCAAAACTGTATTACAAAATGTTAAGTTATAAGTTTCAAAATGAGACTATTGAAGACGAATTTGATAGTACATTTAATGATAAACCAAAAACTAATAATTTTTCAAAATTTAATGAAGACGTTGATTATTAGTCTAATTATTATCTGTTTTAATAATGGAATATAAAGTTGTTGCATATCATATTGAAAATCATATCGATTTGAAAAAATTTCGATCTAATTGTGAGCTTTCAATATTAAGAAGAGAGCACTCTTTTTTGTTATATAGTATTGCAAAAGAGTCTTTTATGTATGTGAAAGACTATGGAAGTATTGTGTTTTTAAATTGTGAAAAGGGTTTTATAGATAGTATTTTATCAACTTTTCTAGAAATAGAATTTTCATTAGAATTTTCTCCAAAAGAAGAGTATATCATAGAAATAGGGGATTCTACTGAAGTTGATTTTGGAAAAATTCAAGTTGACAATCTTTCTAAAGATGTAGCACATATTATCATGCTCAATTTAGGTCAATCGGTAGCATTAAAGCATTATTTAAATAAAACCGAAAATTTGCATGAGAGTACTCTTATTTACGCAAAACAGTTAGAAAACACTGGTAATATTAAACTTTCAAAAAAACAGATGCGTATTTATATCGGAAAAACGATGAATCTTAAAAATAGTATCGCAGAAAATTTATTCATATTCGACTCTTCAGATTTGGCATGGTCAAATGAAGAGCTATCGAAATTAGATTATCAAATAAAAGATGAGTTAGATATAGTAAAACGTCATCACGGATTACAATTCTACCTAAATGTTATAAAAGAAAATTTAGACCTATTTAAAGATATTTTGCAACATAGATATAGTAGCATGTTAGAATGGATTATTATTATTTTAATCCTTTTTGAAGTTATTCAAGTTATAATCGAAAAAATTTAAAAATGAACAAACCAATAACAGAATTTATAGAAACATATTATTTGCATTTCAATGCGGCTACAGTTGTAGACGCAGCTAAATCTTATGAAGAGCAATTAGATAAAGGTTCAAAGATGTTAGTGTCTTTGGCAGGAGCAATGAGTACAGCAGAAATAGGAAAGATTTTTGCTGAAATGATACGACAAGATAAAGTGCAAATTATTTCTTGTACAGGAGCAAATTTAGAAGAGGATATTATGAATTTGGTTGCACATTCTCATTATAAACGTATTCCTAATTATAGAGACTTAACGCCAGAAGAAGAATGGGATTTATTAGAACAAGGCCTTAACCGTGTTACTGATACCTGTATCCCAGAAGAAGAAGCGTTTAGAAGATTACAACAACATATTTATAAAATATGGAAGGATGCAGATGATAAAGGAGAACGTTATCTACCACATGAGTACATGTATAAAATGTTATTATCTGGAGTCTTAGAAGAATACTACGAAATAGATTTAAAAGATTCATGGATGTATGCAGCAGCAGAAAAGAATCTACCTATAATTTGTCCAGGGTGGGAAGATAGTACTATGGGAAATATTTTTGCAAGTTATGTCCTAAAAGGAGAGCTTAAAGCCAGTACTATGAAATCTGGAATTGAGTATATGACCTTTCTTGCAGATTGGTATTCTGATAATTCGGATAATGGTATAGGATTCTTTCAAATAGGAGGTGGAATAGCAGGAGATTTTCCAATATGTGTCGTTCCAATGCTATATCAAGATATGGAGCGAACAGACACTCCTTTTTGGAGTTATTTCTGCCAAATAAGTGATTCTACTACAAGTTATGGTTCGTATTCAGGAGCAGTTCCGAATGAAAAAATAACTTGGGGAAAATTAGATATTAATACACCAAAATTTATAATAGAGAGTGATGCTACGATCGTTGCTCCGTTAATCTTTGCCTATTTGTTAGGCATGTAACTCTAAAAAAATGATACGTAAAATTGTAGATTATCAAAAGTTAAATGAAGACATTTTAAATCTATTAGTGGATAAATTTCCTGACGGATATTCTGATAAGGATATAATTGCGTTTAGAAATGCGCAAAATGAATACATAGAGGCTGTTGAAGTAAGAACCGAAGACACAGCATATTTAGTAAAAGTTGGAAAAAGATTAGTTCAAGCTATGGAAGAACATGAAGAAGAAGATGATGATTCTACTGATGATGGTGTGGATATTGATATTTTAAATGAATTAGATTAAGCTAAAGAATTAATCATGTTTAGTAAAATTGATAAATCTAGACTTATTGCCATAAAGAATGACAAAATTCTTGTTCTTGAAAAAATAGGTGAGAAGAAAAAGTATTCACTTGCTGGTGGTGTGAAAAAGAAAAAAGAAACAGATATTCAATCATTAATAAGAGAAACTTTTGAGGAAATAGGGTTAAAGCTCAAAAAGAAAGAATTGACTTATTTTCTATCAAGGAAGAATAATAACACTAAAAAAAAAGAAATCTATAAGCATTATTTTATAACAAATACTTCAATAAAAAATATTGAAGTATTAGAACCTCATAAGTTTAAAAAAGTGCTGTGGGTTTCTTGGTATGATGCACTTGAATACCTGGATAAAGACGACCGAAGTGCAATAACATTATATTTTGACCAGTTTAGAAAACATGTAAATTAATACAAGATTTTTTTATTTGAATAAAGATTACTTATAACCAATTAAAGCAAATTAATATGGAAACTTTATTTCACTTATCATTACCATGCACAAATGCTGAAAAAACCAAAACGTTTTATATTGAAACCGTTGGTGCAGTTTTAGGAAGGCATTCTAATAACTGGGTAGATATTAACTTATTTGGACATCAAATAACCTTTACCCAAGCAGCTAAATTTAATTTTAATAGCCCTAACTATGTGTTTGAGGGAAAAATTCTTCCTACTTTTCATTTTGGGATTATTCTAAATGTAGAAGAATGGGGTAGAATGTATTCTAAACTTAATGAACTGAATTTAGAATTAGTAACACAAGCAACTTTTCTAAAAAATAAATCTGGAGAACATTTATCATTTTTTGTTAAAGACCCAAATGGATATATGTTGGAATTTAAAAGTTTTAAACAACCACAAGAGGTTTTTAAAATTTAGTCTCAAATACATAAAGGTTTTTATTATGTAGAATAGAATCTCCATGTTAAACTTGGCCTCATAAAATTTTGTTTAAACAATAGGTGAAATGAGTGTGCATATTTTAGGCTATACAAATGCAATTATCCTGTGGATGATTGTATTAGGATACAATACTTTACTAAAACCTTGTTTCAAATCGTATTTAACTAAAAATGTACTTTGGGTACATTTTCTTAACGCTAAATAGTCTAAAATATAGCTAATGAGCCGTTAATTGTTTCCAAAATTATATGCAGCCTTGAATTTTTGTTTTAGGTATTTAACTTTCGCTAAATAGTGTTTCAAGACACTATTTTAAAGAATTGATTGAGTATCAATTTTTAAATTACTTAATAATGAATCATTAAAAAAAGGATTAATTGAAGTTCTAAATATAACAAATGTATAGAATTTATTTTCTTAAATTTTATAATCTTGTGGCAATCCACGAGAATCGTCTAAAATTTTTTATTACGTACATTTTATCGAATACGCGATTTTTAATAAGAGCAAAAAGGTTAGCTTTTATTTTGGCGTTGGCAAGCGTTGGATAATTGTGTGTAAAATAAATTGCCAGAGCAATTTGATTTTATAAAGCAATCGAGCGCTTGGTAGCGGCTATTTTACATAACGACTAATTATAGATACAAATTAATAAAACTGTGCGAAGCAAACCGCTTTATAGTTTAATGACCCAAGTTCCAATTATTCTAATGAAAACTAATGCTTCTTGGATATTTTACATAATACTACATTATAGCTATCAAATGGACTTCTCTCATAAAATACCAATGATAACATTTGTACTATAATGTTCTGCGTTATGTAACTTGAGCTTTGCTTAAAAGCGAAAGTTTATCTACAGTTTCTTAAAAAAATTTATTCTAAAAGTTTCTTCTACAAGCTTAATGGAACACTTTTTATGCGACGACGGAGGAGGGAAGCATAATGTGTGTGAAATGGAAAAATAAAACTTATTACATTCTTTTATAGTATTCAATTTTAATATTAGATTATATTCAAAAACACATTAAAATTAGATCTCAAAATTCTTCACTAAAAATTTATCTGCTTACTAAAATATTTTACGAACGATTTAAATTTTGTTTTAAATAAGTTTTATATCAAAAAACGAATATAATTCATTTAAAATACATAATAACAGAATAGTTTACTGTAATAATAATTATATATGAATATATATATAGTTTTGTCATATAACAATGAATTTAAATAATTATAAATGATAAAAATAGTATATGTAGGATTTGGAATTGTATCACAAGGATTAGCTGAAATTATTTTAAGAAATAATTCGATATTACCGCTAGCTAAAAATCTAGAAATACAAACAGTAGGAATTTTGGATACAATGAAAGGTAGTAAGATCGATGCTAATGGTATAAATATGCAGAATATACTTGCAAATGCTAATAATGGTGATTATAGTTTATTAACAGAAAATATACTTGACATTCCTAAAGCAATACAAGAAATTAATGCAGATATCATTATTGAGGCTAGTTTCACAGATATTAAAACAGGACAACCAGCACTATCCCATATAGAAACTGCATTAGATTCTGATAAACATGTTGTTACTAGTAATAAAGGTCCTTTTGCTGTAGGGTATAAACACATCTTTAATTTGGCTAAACTAAAAGGAAAGACGTTAGCAATTGAAGGAACAGTAATGAGTGGTACACCTATTATAAATGTTTTAAACAATGGTCTTTTAGGTTCAGATATTACTGTTGTAAGTGGTATTATGAACGGAACATCTAATTATATTCTGTCTAAAATGGAATTAGGAATGTCTTATAATGATGCACTTTCACAGGCACAAAAACTAGGATATGCAGAGGCAGATCCTACAAGTGATGTTGAAGGTTTAGACACGTTGGCTAAAGTACTAATTTTGGCAAATGTTGTTTTTGATGTGCAATTAATTCAAGAAGATATTGAAGTGAAGGGAATCTCTAAAATTACACTTTCGGATGTAAAAGAAGCATCGGCAAATAATAAGAGATGGAAACTAATTGGAAGCGTTTGGAAGGATGATAAAGGTAATGTTCATGGTTCAGTTTGCCCTAAATTGATACCAATGAATGATTCATTATATGGTATTTCAGATGCTACTAATGCCTTAAAAATCACCTCTAGTATTTTAGGAGATACTACGATAGTTGGAGCAGGAGCAGGAAAAATTGAAACAGGTTTTGCTTTGTATAATGATATCATAGCAATAGTTAACGGTTAAAACTCAAAAACATGGTGATAGATAAAAAAAACACAATTACTGTACCTGTTTATAATAGTTACACAGGAGATAAAATCGGAACAGTTCCTCAGTCGACTAAGCAAGATGTAATGAATGCACTTAATTTAGCAAAAATAGGAGAGGCTATTGGTGAAAAAATGTCTCCTTCAAAAAGAATAGCAATTCTTAGAAAAGCCGTAACCATAATGGAGCGAGAATTTGATGTATTATCGAATCTTATAGCAACAGAAGGAATAAAAACAATAGTTCAGGCAAGAAAAGAAGTCGGTAGAGCTCTAAATACTATGCAACTTTCTGCAGAAGAAGCAGGAAGAATAATTGGAGCCACCATTCCTTTTAATGCTGTTCCAGGTTCAGAGGATAGAATTGGGTACGAAACCAAAGTCCCTATTGGTATTGTTGTTGCCATTACACCTTTTAATGACCCTTTAAACTTGATTTGCCACAAATTGGGACCCGCAATTGCTGCAGGAAACCCGGTGATATTAAAACCGAGTGATTATACACCTTTAGTAGCCATTAAGTTTGGAGAAATTCTTTCTGAAGCTGGTTTACCAAAAGAAATGTTAAGCATAATTACAGGTTCTCCAGAATATTTTGGAGATGCGCTCATTAGCGATGATAGAATAAGATTGATAAGTTTTACGGGTGGAGTGGAAGCAGCAAAAATTATCCAGAAAAAAGCAGGATTAAAGAAAATAGTGATGGAACTTGGTTCTAATTCTCCTGTAATCGTTTTATCTGATGCTGATTTAGAAGACGCTGTTCAATCTTGTGTTTCAGGCGCATTTTTTGCAAGTGGTCAAAATTGTGTTGGTGTAAAACGAATTTTTGTTGAAGAGGATATTTACGATTCATTTTTAAATAATTTTTCTCAATTAACTTCTACTTTAAAGATTGGTTCACCATTATCTGAAGATATAGATATTGGACCAATTATAAGTAAAGAATCGATTAATCAAATTGATAAATTTATTAACGAAAGTATTGAGCATGGAGCTAAGATAATTAGTGGTGGAAAAACAATTGGAAATTGCTATACACCAACCATATTGGAGGCTGCCTGCAATAATGATATTGCCAATTACAAAGAAGTTTTTGGGCCTGTGGTAACTATTTCAAAAGTAAAAAACTTAGATCAAGCTATAGAGAACTGTAATAAGTCTCCTTTTGGATTACAAATGGCAATTTTTACGAATGATATCAGTAATGCACATAAAGCAATTAATGAACTAGAGTGTGCTGGTGTAATGATTAACGATTCTACAGATTATAGAATTGATGCGATGCCTTTTGGTGGCGTTAAAAGTAGCGGAATAGGTAGAGAAGGAGTAAAGTCCGCTATTGAAGCGATGTCTGAAACCAAAGTTGTTTGTTTCAAATTAAAAATATAAACAAAATTTATTTTTTCAATTAGTAATTATAGAGGAGAAGATCTAATCATTAATTTAATTAGATTTTCATCTCTATTCATCTTTTAAATAAATTGGAAACAATGGGTTTTGTGAAAAATCGTAAATCAAAGAGGTTTCTAAACTTTTTACATAATCTTTTGTGACATGATCCATTACAAAATCTCTTAAATGATTTTTATCTCTTACTGCAATGTAAAGCAGAAAATCTATTTGCCCCGCTAAATGGTAAATATTCACAACTTCAGGTAACAAAGACATTGCGTTTTTAAAATGATCAACTTGATCTTTTGTGTTTTTAGTTAATTTTATAGCAACCATTGCTTCTATATTAGTACCAAGTTTAGAAGAATCTATAATAGCATGAAACCCGAAGAATATTTTTTTTCTATGTAATTTCCTCATTCTTTCTGAGCAGGTAGATTCTGCAATACCAACTTCTGCAGCTATTTGTTTATTAGACAATCTAGCATTCTTTTGTAAGAGCCTAATTATCTGTTCGTCTGTTTTGTCTAATTCGTTATTTATGTTATTATTTCGAATACTATTCATGTTAAATTGTTTAATTACTTTTTATCTTCTTTAAATAGCTATAATACATTATTATATTTAATTTAAATACTATCATTTATTAAAGTTCAGAAAAAAGTCTATACATACTATCTGGAGATATACTATTTAGATAGTTATAGTTATCAAATAGATAAGTTTATAAGTCATAATTTCTTTTAACATAATATCTATCGATATAAGTCTAAAGACATTATATCTGATATTATGTGTAAATAGCCTGAAATACGGCTATACAGAAATTACTATGTATTTGTTCTATAATGTTCTGCGTTATGTAACTTGAGCTTTGGCTAAAAGCGAAAGTTGTTACTATAGTTTCTTTAAAAAATTTATTCTAAAAGTTTCTTTAAAAATGTAATGGAATACTCTTTGCCCGAAGCGACGATAGGAGAGAAGTGGAATGTGTATGGAATGGGATAAAAACACTTTACATAATAGCATAAACTATTTTAAAATTAATACTTCAAAATCACTAATTTATTTTTCCCAATTTAAAATAACCCTGCCGCTTATCAATCTGTTTTCATTATCAATTCCACAAAACACTCCTTCAATTTCAGTACTATTATCTTCTTTTAAGTAATAAGTTTTAATATATATATCTACTTTATCCAATGCAATTATTCCTGCCAATTCAAATTTAAGATGAACTATAGAGCCTTTGTTTAGTAAATCTATGCTGTCTTTCTCTATATATACATTATCGGTTAATGGAGAAATCTTATAATCCGTTTCTGAAATATTAAAAGATAAAGACTCATTAAAGCCGGTTTCATTTTTAAAATCAAGCGAATAAGTTCTAGGTAATTTAGAATAAATGGAAGCATAGGGACTTTTTTCCGATAATTCTAAATAGTGCTTAGGCGCAATGGCTTGATTGGTTATTCTCTGATTTCTTATTTCTTGCGCTATATATGGTGGAATTACCTTGTTCTTGGATTTTTCTGCCATATCTTCTTTAGAATGACACTTTTCTAAAATAATTCGTCCAGCAACAGTGTTCGTATATATATCAAAAGATGTGTATGTGCCAATTAAGAAGTTAATATTCGAAGGATCATTATGCCCTATATAATAGGTTTCATTATCACCTTCTACTAGTTTACCATCCAATAAGGTCTTTGTGCTAACGTGTAAAGTATCTTCTCGTCGTATCACTCCACCATAGTTATAATGCTCTTTTATATTCCCATCATCGTCCCTGTATATAAAGGTGTGTTGTATCTTTTTCCAATTATTTGAAATTACGGTCTGGCCTTTTATAATAGTTTTATCTTCGCCAAAATAATAATTTATATAATAATAGGTCTTAAAACTACTGTCATCGTAAATTAAGGCTAATTGTTTTTTTCTGTTTGAAGTGGGTAACTTTTGATCATCAATAAATTCTGTTATACCGTCATAACCTAAATATAGAAGTAATAAATCTTTATAATATTTATTAATCTTGAGAAAAGGTTTTCCTTTATGAAACTGCCTGGTCTTGTCGTAGAGATATTTACCATTTACAGTATCTGTGCATAAATTTTCTAAATCTAGTTTCAGGTTCGGTTTGGCGGAATCATAATTACCATAACCGTAAAGTTGGGAAGATTTAGGCAGTTGTTTTAAATTGTGTTTTTTTAAAAAAGTGTTATGAATAACAATTAATAACTTTTCAAAATACGCTTCAGTCAATGTTAATGAGGTAAACTCTTGTTGTTTCATAAATTCCTATTAATTTATTAAAATTATTAAAAATATTTATAATAATGGAAAATAATAATAATTAATATAGTGAAAGGTAATTTAGCCAGTCTTAATAAAACAATTTTAACTTTTAACTAATCAAATATGAGACGAGTTTTATTTTTACTGATCTGCCTGCCAGTTATAGGTTGGGGTCAGAGTACAATTGTTTCTGGAAATGTATCAGATAATATCGATATTGTTCCAGGTGTAAACGTTATTGAAAAAGGCACTACTAACGGTACAACAACAGATTTTAATGGAAATTATGAGATTTCTGTATCATCAAATACAGCTATATTGGTGTTTTCGTATGTTGGTTATGCATCTCAAGATATCACAGTAGGTGAGCAAAGAACTATTAATGTAACGTTAGCTGAAAATACTCAAGCTTTAGACGCTGTGCTGGTGAAAGGTTTTACAGGTGTGGTTGGTAAAGCTCGGAAAAGAATTGAGTCTATACAGGATATACCTGAATCTGTTACCGCATTTAATAGTGAAGGTATTGAAAATGCAGGCATTAATAACGTAACCGAATTTGCAAAGTACGTCCCTAATTTAAAGTTAAGCTCTACACAAGCGGCTGGGATAAACTTTATAACGATAAGAGGAATTTCTCAAATTAGAAATGCAGATGCACCAGTCGCTTTTGTAATAGATGGCGTAACCATACCAGATCCAAGTCTATTAAATCAAGAACTATTTGATTTGGCTTTAATCGAAGTGGTTAAAGGTCCTCAAGGAGCACTTTATGGAAAGAATGCTATTGGTGGAGCCATTAATATTTATTCAAAAGCTCCAACAAATTCAACAAAAAACAACATCAAACTTGGTTATGGTAATGCAAATTCAATTTTAGCACAGTTTGTTTCTTCAGGTGCAATTAAAGATGATAAATTGTATTATCGTGTTTCTACACAATTTAAAGATTACGCTGGATTGTTAGAGAATGTTACGCTTAATGAAAAGGCAGATTTTTCAAGAGATTTTAATATTAGAGGGCAGTTAATTGCACGTCTTTCTAATAATTTTAAAGCAAGTGGTACCGTTCAACTTATGAATGCTAAAGCAGGAGCAACCTACTATTCTGTTAATCCTAATGGAAATATTTTTGTTGACGGGTTTCCGGGAGGACCTTTATCTCCTAATCCTGAAGAGGGTAATAATATTATTGCAGGAGATGAACCAGGAAAGTCAGATCTGAACAACTTTTTCACTAATTTAAATTTAGAATACACTTTAGATAAAATAAAACTACAAAGCATAACATCATATAATCATGTAGATCGATCACTTTCAGGGGATTTAGATTTTACACCTTTTGACGATTTTACACAAGGTGAAAAAGCAGAAACAAAAACCTTTAATCAAGAGATTAGGTTGCATAACATTGTTTCAGATTCAAAATTAAATTGGAGCGCAGGTGCATTTTATCAAAATATAGAGAAACCATTCTTTCAAGACGGTATGAATAGAGATTTTTCAGATTTCTCATTATTTTATGCCATTGCTGCCGATGTAATAAATACCACAGAAACTTTTGCTTTCTTTGGTTTTGCAGATTATGAGCTATCTGATAAATTAACAGCTTCGGTTGGGTTTAGGTATGACCTTGATACATTTGAGCAACAGGATAATTTATCAAGTACAACATCAGAACGTTCAAACAATATTTTTCAACCTAAAGTATCATTATCCTATCAAGCGACAGAAACAGCTTTAATTTATGCCAATTATGGAAGAGGGTATAGAACAGGAGGATTCAATCCTGCATCTACAACAAGGTTTAATAGACAATTTAAAGATGAACTTACGGATAACTTTGAGTTAGGACTTAAAACCTCTTGGTGGGACAACAGATTTATTTTGAATGGATCTGTATTTTATACAGATTTTACAAATCAACAACAATATGCGTTTGATTTAGCAACGTTTTATGCAGGAAACTATAATTATGATAAGAGTACCATTTTTGGATTTGAAATAGATTCAAAAATAAGATTGTCTAATTTTCTAGATTTAACAGGAAGTTATGGTTTTGTAGATTCTAAAATTAAAGAAGGAGGCGTTACGGGAACAGAAGTAGCAGGTCTACCAACAAATTTAAGTGCATTTAACAATAATAAAACACCTTTTGTTCCAGTAAGTAATTTTAACATAGGATTAGATTCAAATATTGCTATTAATGATAAATTAGATTTTAATGCTAACATCAATTTAAACGGAACAGGAGAAACGTATTGGTTTGAAGACAATGTTGCAAAATCTGATGGGTATGACTTGCTAGACGCAAGGGCATCTTTAACGTTAAATAAAAAAGTAAAGTTTACGGTTTGGGGTAAGAATATTACAGATAAACAATACTTTTTAGAATATTATTCAGGTGCTCAATTTGGAGGGTTTGATGATTTTGGATGGAGAGGTCGCCCCGCTACTTATGGAGCAACATTATCTGTAGATTTTTGAAAATAGTGTTAATTATTTGATTTGTTAAAATAGGGGAGTTGTAATCAGGCTTCCCTTTTTTTTATGAAATTAAAATCCATCAAAATGGAAAAGAAAAAAAAAGTAGCCCAAAGGCTTATAGCTATGTTTCAAATTCAAAAAGGAGAAACAATAGCAATAACTGAAGATAACAATTCAGAACCAGGTTTAGTTGATGCATTATTTACAGAAGTTGTTAATGTAGGTGGAAAACCATTAGTACTAAAATTTAAACAAGCAAGAGATAACGGTCAAGCAGGAATTATGGATTGGCCAGCAGAAGCATTGACTGCCGCACTTTCTACTGTTGATGTTTGGATAGAAACCAATTATGCGTTTTTATTGTATTCAGACATTTGGGAAAAGGCAATGGCTACTAATAAAAAATTACGTTTTTTAACCATAACACAATCGTCTACAGCATCTTTAGAGCGTGTGTTCTGTGATTACGATATAGCAGATATGTCAACCCTCTTATATGGATTAAAAGACATGGCTTCAACTGCTAACAAGGTTACGATTACCTCTGCTAATGGCACTAATGTTTCATTTAATATAGAGCCAAATTACCCTTTAGATTTGGATGATGGTGATTTCTCAAAACCAAAATTCATGACAGCTCCCGGCTATTTAAATATTGTTCCAAAATGTGGTACAATGAATGGAACAATTGTTTTTGATATGATTATGCATGCAGATTTATCTGATAATTCTACGGTAGAATTTACAATGAAAGATGGTCGGATTAGTGACTTTAATGGAAGTAAAGGACATCTATTAAAAGACTATGTAGAGAAATTTAATGAAGAGAACATGTTTAAAATTTCTCATATGATGGTTGGCGCAAATCCTGGTGTTAGAGAGTTAAGCTATGAAATTGTAGAAGATGAACGTATTTGGGGTGGTGTAGATTTTGGTTTCGGACACACAAGCCCTATAGATATGCCGCCATCAGGACAACAAGCTACATCTCATTTTGATGGTGTTGTAGAAAAGGTAGATTTTTATTTTGATGATATTCAGGTTATTGAAAAAGGCGTATTTTCACATGTCAAAATTAAAGATGCCGCAGAAAAATTATTAAAGTAAAAAGCAAATGAACAAAACGAAACCGCCAAAAATACCTGTTGATTATTCTAGAAAAAAAGTTCCTGAAGATAAAACAGTAAAAGGAATTAAAATAGCTTCTATAATTGTTGGTATAGGTGTAACGCTTCCTGTATTTTTTATAGGTTCAGAGGTTACCCAAGCTGTTGGATTATCAACAGCTTCGTTGATTTTTTTTGGTGTTTGTATCGTCTTAAGTGTATTATGCGGCATTACGGCAATTATAGGAAATAGAACACGATTATCTACTTATATGTTATTACATTTTTCCTTTGGAAAAAAAGGCACACAGATTATCAATATATTGGTTGCAATAACATTATTAGGTTGGTATGCGGTAACAGTAGAAATCTTTGGTCAAGCTTTAACAGATGCTTTTAAACAGTTATTCGATGTCAATTTTCCTTTATCAATAGGAATCATTGTTGGAAGCCTTTTAATGACAGTAACCTCTATTTATGGCTTTAGAGTGATAGAGCGTTTTTCTTCAATTGCCGTACCACTAATGTTAATTTTCGTTATTTATGTGTTGTATGTAACAATGAGTGAGAATAGCATTAGCACTTTATTACATATTGATGGAAGTAATGGCATGACTATTATTCAAGCAATTTCTGCAGTTGTAGGCATGGTTATTTTAACACCAGTATTAATGCCAGATTATTCTAGATTCGCACGAACAGATAAAGACAGCCTTATTGCTGTTTTAGGACTTACAGTAGGTTTTCCTTTGGTATTATTGGCAGGAGGTATACCAAGCTTGATTACAGGAGAAATTGATATTATGAAAATAATGATTGGTTTAAGCTTAACCATACCTGCATTATTTATTCTTATTTTTTCCACATGGACCACCAATACTGCTAATCTATATTCTACACAATTAACATTGGCAACCGTTTTCACTAAAACAAAGGATTCCAAAATAGGTGTCGCTGCAAGTATTGTAGGAACCTTAATGGCATTGTTTGGGATTGCTACTTATTTTATAGACTTTTTGAATTTATCTAGCATTTTCATACCACCAGTATCAGCTATTTTCATTGCTGATTTTTTCTTCATTAAGAAGCAGAATTATGATTTGAAAGACTTTGACAATCTGCCTTCTTTTGATGCCTCCGCAATTATAAGTTGGGCTATAGCATGTATCGTTGCATATTTAGGAGCATACAATTACATAGCACTAACTTCTATATCATTCTTCGATTCATTTATTGTTGGATTTGTACTTTATATTATTCTCAAAAAAAATATTAAATAAATGTCTTTACTTTTTAAAGGTATAGAACCTAAAGCCGTTTGGAAACATTTTGAAGCTATAAACGCTATCCCTAGAGCATCAACTAAAGAAGAACAAATCATTCAATATATGATTGATTTTGGCACTACTTTAGAATTAGAAACTGCCGTTGATACTATTGGAAATGTTATTATTAAAAAACCAGCAACTATAGGGAAAGAAGAGAATCCTATTGTGGTTTTACAAGGACATTTAGACATGGTGCATCAAAAAGGAGTGGACTCAACTTTTGATTTTGAAACTCAAGGAATTGAAATGTTTGTTGATGGTGATTGGGTAAAAGCAATAGGAACTACTTTAGGTGCAGATAATGGTATTGGTGTAGCAGCAATCATGTCAGTTTTATCATCAAATACTATTGAGCATCCAGCAATAGAGGCTTTGTTTACAATTGATGAAGAAGTAGGAATGTCAGGAGCAGAAGCATTAGAAAACAGTCAATTATCAGGAAGTATTTTACTGAATTTAGATACGGAAGAAGAAGATGAAATTATAATTGGTTGTGCAGGAGGTGTAGATGTAGAAATTGAAGAAACACTTTCTACTGAAATACTTGATGAACGCTATAATTTTTATGAACTAAAGCTAGATGGTTTAATTGGAGGACATTCAGGAATGGATATTCATCTAAATAGCGCTAACGCCATTAAAGTTTTAGCAAATATTTTAGATCAACTAGAGGTTCGAATAGCAACAATAAATTCGGGAACATTAACCAATGTAATACCTCGTTATGGGAATGCGATAATTGCTGTTAAGACAGACTATAATATTTTAAAAGAAATCGGAAAAATTCAACAAGAGTTACGAATTCAATTCGTTGCAACAGATAAAGAATTATATATTTCTTTATACCGAGTGAACAAAAAGTACAATGTACTCGAAAATGATGTTCAAACTAGGTTCTTAAAAGATTTAAAAGACATTCCAAATGGCGTGTATTCTTTTACAGAAGCCATGCCAGAATTGGTTCAAACATCTAATAATATTGCGAAAATAAATTTAGAAAAAGGTAGTTATAAGATAGCATGTCACACACGTAGTTCTATTGATACAGAGAGAGATGAACTTGTATTTAAAATAAAAGATATTTTTAATTCAGCAACGGTAAATGAAGTTGGCCCATATCCTGGTTGGAAGCCTCAACCTAGAAGCAATATATTAACTATGGCCAAAAAGTGTTTTAAGGCATTACATGGCAAAGAGCCACAAGTAAAATCTATCCACGCAGGATTAGAATGTGGTATTCTGTCTGGCACTTTTCCTTATATGGAAATGATATCTTTTGGACCAAACATTAGAGGAGCTCATTCACCAGAAGAGCGTTTACAAATTTCTTCAACTAATATTTTCTGGGAGTTATTGGTTCTGATTTTGAGTAAAGTTTAGTATCTAAAAATAGATCTAGATGTTACCCGAGACCTCATAAAATTTTGGTAAAACAATAGGAGAGTGGAACGTAATATTTTAGGGAGCTAGCAATACATATTCTTAAGTTTTCCAATTATAAAATATTTCTAATAATTGTATTAAAAACTTCGAATCTATCCTAAAATATAGTGAAACGAGCCGTAATTGTTTCCAAAATTATATGTAAGTCTTGATTTTTTTGTTTCTTTTTTTATCAAGGAAAAAAAGAAAATAATGAAAGATGAATAGTAAGGGTTTTGATTATCTATTTAACATAATATTAAAAGTACTAACCAAAAGAAGCTTCAATAATAGTTTCAAATAGAACAAGTGCATAGATTTTTTTTTCACTCACATATTTAATTATTTGCAGAAACTTCAAATGTGTTCGTGAATCTCCTAAAAAGTCGTTTTCTTAAAATTTATGCTCTTGTGGCAATCCATGAGAATTGTCTAAAATTTTTTATTACGTACATTTTAACGAATACGCGATTTTTGACACAGCCCAAAAAGGCTAGCTTTTTGTGTTGTGGCAGGCGTTGGATATCCCGATTTTACATCGGGACGAGCGCTTGGTAGCGGCTATTTTACATAACGGCTAATTATAGTACAGAAATAGAATTATGATGCTTCTTGAGAATCGCTTATTTGAAAATTCATGAAGGATTGTACAGAATATTAAAACTATACGATAAGCAAAACTATAAAGTTTAATGACCCAAGTACTGAATATGGTAAAGAATACAAAAGGATTCAGGGGTATTTTACATAATAGGAAATTATAGTTACACACGTAAAATTATTGTAACGAAGCCACAATTAGCTTTACATAATTACTCGATATAAGTCTAAAGACGTTATATCATTAATTATGTAAAATATCGCTGAAATGCGCTATTACGCTAATTGCTATAAAATGTACTATAATTTATATTATGTAAAATAGAAATTCACAAAAGATAAAACCAAGTATCTTTCAAAACACCTTACTAACTTTATCTATAACCTTACTATCACCTATTTGTAAATCTTAAAGATTTTACGTGAGCATAAATTTCAATACCATTTATAGTAGATTCAATATCCTCGTCGCTCAATTTAATGCCTTTCACCGCATTTGTTTTACCATCAGGAGAAATGGCAATAACATTATAAAAAACTATATTTTGATAAATGGCCTTAATGTGTATGATGTTACCAGATTTACTAACGCCTTTAACTGGTAGTTTTGTCCCATCATCTGTAAATGCTTTTATATCATAAATAGTTCCATCATCACCTACCGCTTTTACAGGATGGTAAATATCATCACTAACCAACATTTTTACCGGAACTCTTTTTCCTTTTATAAACGCTTTTATGCTTAATAAATTAGTTTGCTCTGAGTCTTGAATGGCTTTAACATCATAACTATTACCTTCCTTATCAATTGCCTTTATTTTTAACAATTTAACTTGAGGCATGAACGCTTTAATATGCCAAATAATTTCTTCAAATTCGTCTTTATCCTGTGTATTCCCTAGGTTAAACGTAAAAAAAATAACCAATACTACTAAAATTAATCTGCTAATTTTCATTTTTTTTGGTATTAAATTTTATAAATTTAATGATAATTGAATCCTAATATTATGACATAAATCAGTATTAAAATTTACTAATTAAAAACCATATTAAATACTTAATGTGGCTTAAATTTTTTCTTTTAAAAGTATTAGAGCCATTCTAAAAAATAGGCCATCATTTCTTCTTTTAATTCATAATGCATTTTAATATAAGTTCTCATATCATCTTTTAATGTATGCTGTTCATGACTTAAACGGCCATCAATACTTTCATTAAAATCCGCTGTATGAATATTATTCATTTTATTTTTACAGCGATGCATCAATTTTGATATGGCTGCTCTTTCAATCATAATTCTATTTTGGAAATTTTCTAAAGGCACTGTTGCCTTCTTTCCAAATTCTCTACCAGCTATTTCTTCTAGTTTTTCTTCAAACGTATCCATTTCATTTAAATGAAAACGTAATTCTCTTCTCCAAGTTTCTAAATTGAATTTTAAATCGCTTAAATATGATACTTTAATTTGCATATGACTTGTTGTTTTATATATTATACTTCTACTATTTCTAATTGCTCTACTAACTCCTTTTGAACATTTTCAGGGACAGGTTGATATGATGAAAACGTGGTATTAAATGTTGCTCTACCTTGGGTTAACGAACGTAAATCTGTTGAATACCCATATAATTCTGCTGCAGGCGTAATCGTTTTTAATATCTGATAATTATTCTGACTTTCAATACCTTGTATGATAGATCGTCTAGATTGTAAATCGGTCATCACACTACCAATCATTTCTTCAGGTACTTTTACCACTAACTCGTTAGTGGGTTCTAATAATTTCGGATTAGCTTTTAAGAATGCTTCTTTAAAGGCATAAGCTCCAGCTATTTTAAAAGAAATGTCGTTAGAATCTACCGAGTGCATTTTTCCATCATATACCATCACACGTATATCTCTAATAAATGATCCTGTTAATGGGCCATCCTCCATAACCTCTAAAACGCCTTTCATGATGGATTGTAAATAGCGCTGATCAATAACGCCACCAACAATACAATTATAAAATACGAGATTCCCTCCCCATGGTAAATCAACTTCTTCCTTACCTCTTAAACTAAATCCTTCTGGTTCTGGCATGCCTTTAAACCATGGTTCAATTTTCATGTGCACTTCTCCGAATTGCCCAGACCCACCAGATTGTTTTTTATGCTTATAGCTAGCTTTGGATGTGCGTTGTATAGTTTCTCGATATGTTATTTTTGGCTTTTCAAATTTAGCTTCAATACCATAAATATGTTTTAAAGTCCAATCGATAGTAGCTAAATGTAATTCGCCTTGGCACCCTAACAATTCTTGTTTTGATTCTTTTGAGAATTCTAAAACCGCCGTTAAATCTTGACTATGAATTTTTTTAAGTGCATCAATTAATTTTTCTTCATCTTTTTTTTCAGTAGCAACCACACTCTTTTTAATTCTTGGCTTCGGAAAATTAATGGGTTTAATGGTGGTATTACTTTTTAGGTGTCTTAAGGTATCGTTAGTATCTGTAAATTTTAATTTTAGAGTGGCACCAATATCACCTACCGTTAATTTTGTGACGGAGTGCCGTTCCTTACCATCCATTATAAAAAGTTGGTTTATAATTTCGGTTTCATTATTTCTTGGATTTATCAATTTATCATTAACTCTAACTTCACCGGATTTTACTTTAAAAAAGGTAATTTGACCTAAATTAGGCTGATAAATAGTTTTAAAAACAAATAACGATGTTGGCGCACCAACCTCTCTATTTAAAGTCTCGCCCTCTAAAGTTTGTTCTTCATTTAACTCGGATGCCGCTGGTGCCACATTATCAATAAAGCCCATTAATCTGCCAGTTCCCATATCATTTAATGCAGATACACAGAATACAGGAAATAATTCATGATTTAACATGCCTGCTTTAATACCTTGTCGCATTTCATTTTCATTAAGCGTCCCTTTTTCAAAAAATAATTCTAATAATTCATCATCATTTTCGGCTGCTTTTTCTACCAACTCATTATGCAGTTTATTGGCAAGTTCTAGATATTCTTTTGGAATACGTAATTTTTCTGGCTTACCGCCTTCAGGTTTAAACTTGTAGAGTTTCATTTTTAAAATATCAATAATACCTTGAGCACCATCAACTTTTATTGGGAATTGAATTTTTATGGCATGATTGCCTACTAATTCATTTATACTCTTAAAACTTTCTTCAAACTTTAAATTGGGATGATCAATTTGATTTATCACAAATAAAGTGGCCTTTCTATAGGTATCAATATAATTCCATATTATTTCAGTCCCTACCTCTACGCCTTGCCTACCATTAACCAACGTTACAATAGTATCTGCTACACTTATAGACGAAATAATTTCACCAATAAAATCATCTAAACCTGGAGTGTCTATAATATTTATCTTAAAATTACGCCACTCGGTGTGTAACGGAGTGGCGAATATAGATGCATTTCTTTTATGCTCAATGTCACGGTAGTCTGAAACCGTATTATGATTTTCTACAGTGCCTCTTCGATTTATTAAACCAGCCTCAAACAACATAGTTTCAGCTAATGTTGTCTTTCCACTATGATGAGCGCCTACTAGAACAATATTTTTAATATGTTTTTCATCAAATACTTTCATGTTTCATGGATTAAATGTTGATAATCATAAAATTAAATGATTTAAGATTCGAAAAAAATGACTTATGTCATTAAATAATCAAGTATTTAGGTGAATTGTTAAATATGTTAATTACTTTTTTCAATGGAATTCTAATCCTATATTTGCGTACCCCTTATCTGACAAGAATATGAAACAAAAGTCTAAAGAGAAAACTGCAAAGTCTCGTTTGCAGTTATTACATCAGTATTATAATTATACAGGGTTCTATACCTTTGTATGGGAAGCGGTAAAAAAAGTATTGCCATATATTATGGCCTTAGTTGTAGTTGTTTATACCGTTAATCATTTTTTTAATATTAATACAGCATTAATTAGATTAACAGAAATTCTGCCATCTTATGGTGTATTAAGCTTCTTTTTTGTTTCAGAAATACTTTTGGGTCTTGTACCACCAGAAATATTTATTGCCTGGGCTGGAAAAATGTATAGTCCTTGGTTTTACTTAAGCCTATTGGCACTTTTATCGTATGGCGGTGGATTATTATCGTATTGGTTGGGAAGAACCATTACTAAAATCCCTTCGGTGCATAATTATTTAGAAGTAAAAATGGAAAAACAACTTAAAAACTCTAAAAAATGGGGTGGTTTTTTAATTATTGTTGGAGCCTTGTTGCCACTACCCTTTTCAATATCCTGTATTGCTGCTGGTATTATAGAGTTTCCATTTAAGAACGTTATTGTTTATGGTTCACTCCGTTTAGCGCGCTTTGCCTTTTATGGACTTATCATTTTCAATATCTTATAAAAAAAACTTAAAACGGACTGTTATTATTTGATTGTGAACTACTTTTGTTCAAAAATAAATCAGCATGTTTTCTTCATTAAATATATTTCGAATTGTTGCGCTTTTAGAAGGTGTATCATATATCTTACTTCTATTTATTGCCACACCTATAAAGTATTTACTAAATGACCCACAGTACGTTAAGCTCCTGGGAATGCCACATGGTGTTTTATTTGTGGCTTATGTAGCATTAGCCTTCCTTTTTAAAAAGGAGTTTTCTTGGACTAACAAAGAATTTATAATGGTGCTTCTAGCATCAATCTTACCCTTCGGTACATTTTATATTGATAGAAAATATTTAAAACCTGCAAACTAGAATGACTACTTATAAGCATTTACTTTACGATTATTTAGTATCTCTTGGCACTACTGAAGTTACTGCCAAATACTTAAATATGTTGGCCTTATTAATTAGTTTATTGCTCGTCGTATTTATTATCGATTTTGTAATAATGAAATTAATAAGAGGTTTTTTTACGAAATTTGCTACCAATTCTAAAACTAATTTTGATGATCTTTTAATTTCTAATAATGTTCCAAGAAACATTGCACACATTATTCCTTTATTAATTGCTTTAGAGTTTATTCGTGATGTATTTACTGATTTTCCTGCTTTCGAAAATGTTGTTGAAAAAGGACTTCAAGTATTTGCTATTATTCTAACCCTTTGGATTGTTAGAAGTATTTTACACACCTTAAAAGATTTCTTAAAAACTTTACCGCGATTAAAAGATAAACCAATAGACAGCTACATTCAAGTGTTTATGATTTTTGCTTGGTTAGCTGGTTTTATGTCTGCTATTGCTATTCTTACAGGTATTCCATTCTTAAAATTTGCTACCGGTCTTGGGGCAATTTCTGCTGTAATTATTTTAGTCTTTAAAGACACTATTATGGGCTTTGTTGCTAGTATTCAAGTATCTATAAATGATATGGTGCGAATTGGCGATTGGATTACATTTGAAAAATATGGCGCAGATGGTGATGTTATTGAAATTAATTTAGCAACCGTAAAAGTTCAGAATTTCGATAAAACAATCACTACCATTCCTACTTATGCTTTAATTTCAGATTCGTTTAAAAACTGGCGAGGAATGACAAGTTCTGGGGGTAGACGTATTAAAAGAGCATTAAATATTAAACAAGAGGGGGTTAAATATTTAACCGATGATGAGGTTAATAAACTTAAAGAGATACAATTAATATCATCATATTTAGAAACTAAACAAGGTGATATTCAATCATACAATAGTTCTAATAGTATTAATAAAGGCCTTCTTTTAAACGGTAGAAACCTCACAAACCTTGGAGTATTCAGAAAATATATTGATATTTATCTAAATAATCATTCTGCAATTAATAAAGATATGATGATTATGGCTCGTCAATTAGCACCTACTACTCAAGGTATCCCTTTAGAAATATATGCGTTTAGTAGCGATAAGCGTTGGGAAAATTATGAATATATCATGTCTGATATTTTCGATCATTTAATAGCTGCCCTTCCCTATTTCAATTTAGAGATTTTTGAACTGCCTAGCAACTCTAGTTTTAGAAATACAACACATTAAAAAGAAAAAGCCTGTTAAGTTAAAACTTAACAGGCTTTTTCTTTTTAATGTGTATGTAATGTGTTAGTTCTATATATTACTAGCTAACCAGTCTCCAACTTCTTTAGTTCCGTAAGCTTTTCCGCCGTCGGCTAAATCTTCTGTAACAATACCTTTTTCTAAAGCACTGTTTACAGCTTCTCTAATAACTTTTCCTTCTTCTAATAAACTAAAATTTTCAAACATCATAGCCGCAGATAATACCGTTGCCATTGGATTTGCAATATTTAACCCTGTTGCTTGTGGGTAAGACCCATGAATAGGTTCAAATAAGCCAATATCGGACCCTAAAGATGCCGATGGCATTAATCCCATAGATCCTGAAATTACAGATGCCTCATCCGTTAAAATATCACCAAACAGATTTTCAGTAATTAACACATCATAACTATTTGGCCATTGCACTAAACGCATGGCAACCGCATCTACAAATTCGTAACTCACTTCAACCTCAGGATAATCCTTTTCCATAGCTTGAACCGTTTCTCTCCATAAACGAGATGTTTCTAATACATTAGCTTTATCAACACAACATAGTTTTTTAGAACGTGTCATAGCTAATTCAAAACCTTTCTTTGCTAATCGTTGTACTTCGGCTCTTGTGTAAACACAGTTATCAAAAGCTGTTTCTCCACCATCTCTTCTGCCCTTTTCTCCAAAGTAAATACCGCCAGTTAACTCACGTAAAAATACTAAATCCGTACCTTCAATACGCTCTTTTTTTAATGGTGATTTATCCAATAACGACGGAAATGTAAATGTAGGTCGCACGTTAGCAAACAAACCTAAAGCCTTGCGCATTTTTAATAACCCTTGTTCCGGACGAACTTTTGCAGACGGGTCATTATCAAAACGAGGATGCCCAATAGCTCCAAACAATACAGCGTCAGAACTTTTACAAATCTCGTGTGTTGAATCCGGATAAGGCTCGCCTACAGCATCAATAGCTGCAGCACCAGTCAATGCTGGTCTCCAATTAATATCGTGGCCAAATTTCTTAGCAATAGCATCACTTACCTTTACGGCTTGATCTATAACTTCTGGTCCTATACCGTCTCCGGCTAAAAGCGCAATATTAAATTTCATTGTATTTGTTTTAATCTTTTATTTATCATTTTTATTTGGGCGTTACCCCATTGGGTCGGGCTTTTATTACTCGCTTCCTCCTAAAGTCGGCGAGTTCAAACAAACCATTCAATCCCTAACGCGAGCAAGAACCGTTAACTTAAATCTTACAACCTAACTCACAATAATGTTCAACATCTTCTCTGTCGCTTTAATAGCAGAAACCGTTTGGTCACTATCCAAACCTCTCGTTTTAAATTCTTTGTCTATACTTTTCCACGTAATAATCGTTTCACATAAAGCATCAGAGTTACTTCCTGGAGGTATTCTCACGGCATAATCTATCAAACTAGGCAATAGCACTTCTTTCCTTTTGAAAATACTTTTAATTGCATTCATAAAAGCATCAAACTGTCCGTCACCTTGCGCATGCTCTTCAAGAGTTTCGTCGTCAATAGTAATAGACACTGTAGTAGATGGCTTTAAACCTTTAGAATGCGTTAATACATAAGAGTTTACTTTTACCTTCTCTTCGTAGGTTCTATCTAAAACATCCGAAATGATATAAGGCAAATCTTCTTTGGTAACCACTTGTTTTTTATCACCCAACTCAATAATACGTTGAGTGACTTTCTTTAAATCTTCATCGTTAAGTTGAAGTCCTAATTCTTGTAAATTCTTTTGAATATTAGCTTTACCAGACGATTTTCCTAAAGCATATTGCCTAGTTCTACCAAAACGTTCTGGCATGAGCTCACTAAAATACAAGTTGTTTTTGTTATCCCCATCCGCATGAATTCCAGCAGTTTGCGTAAACACATTAGCACCAACCACGGGTTTGTTTGAAGGAATCATAACACCAGAAAAGGTTTCTACCAATTTACTAATGGTATATAAAAAAGTTTCGTTTACACCAATTTCAATATTCGGCATAAAATCATTTATAACAGCAATAGTGCTCGCCATAGGTGCATTTCCAGCACGTTCGCCCATACCATTTACTGTTAAATGTAAACCGTCTGCGCCTGCTTTTAGAGCTTCCATAACATTGGATACACCTAAATCATAATCGTTATGTGCATGAAAATCAAAATGTAAATTCGGATATTTAACTTTTATTTCTTTTACAAATTCATAGGACTCAGAAGGTGTTATAACACCTAGAGTATCCGGCAGCATGATGCGTTTTATAGGTTGCGTCGCTATGAATTCTAAATAGTCCCAAACATAGGCTTTAGAATTTCGCATTCCATTACTCCAATCTTCAAGATAAACATTGGTTTCAATATTGTTCTTTTTGGCGAATTCAATATTTTCTTTTATTTCTTCAAAATGCTGATTTGGAGTCTTTTTAAGTTGATGAGTTAAATGATTTAACGAACCTTTTGTGAGTAGGTTTTGAACCTTTGCACCCGCTTCAACCATCCATCTAATAGAAACACCTTTATCAACAAAAGTTAAAACCTCAATTTTATCAAGATAATTGTTTACAGATGCCCAATCTGTAATACCTTTTACCGCCTGAAATTCTCCTTCGGATACTCTCGCAGAAGCAATTTCAATACGGTCCACTTTTAATTCTTCAAGTAAAAGTTTGGCAATAGTTAATTTTTCTGAAGCTGAAAACGACACTGTCGAGGTTTGTTCACCATCGCGCAATGTCGTATCCATTATTTCTATTTTCTTAACGCTCATTATCTAGAAAGGGCGAGATTCTGTGAATGTTTCTATCTCACGTTTCATGTTTTGTAAATAATCAATATCATCAAAGCCATTTAACATATTTCCTTTTTTATAATTATTGATGACAAAAGACTCTTGAGTTCCTGATGATAACAAGGTAATAGTTTGAGCTTCTAAATTAATTTCTAATTCTGTATTCGCATCCGCATAAATAGCTTCAAAGATTTCGTTTGCAAATTCTGGACTAATTTGTACTGGTAAAACACCAATATTTAAACAGTTATTCTTAAAAATATCGGCAAAGAAACTAGATACTACACAACGGAAACCATAATCATAAACCGCCCACGCAGCATGCTCTCTAGAAGATCCTGAACCAAAGTTTTTTCCTCCTACTAGTATTTTACCTTTATAAATTGGATTATTTAAAACAAAATCCGCTTTAGGTGTATCATCACCATTATATCTCCAATCACGGAATAAGTTATCTCCAAAACCTTCACGTTTTGTAGCCTTTAAAAAACGTGCTGGAATAATTTGATCTGTATCTACATTCTCAATGGGCATAGGAACCGCAGTACTCGTTAGTGTTGTAAATTTATCGTAAGCCATTTTAATTTGCTTTTGGCCTTTAGCTTTTGGCTATAGGCGTATTTTTATTATTAAGTTTTATTAGCTAATAGCAAACGGCTAAAAGCTGTAAGCTGTTTTATAGAAATTCTCTTGGGTCTGTTACTAATCCAGTAACCGCAGCAGCAGCAGCTACTAATGGACTAGCTAATAATGTTCTTGATCCAGGTCCTTGACGGCCTTCAAAGTTTCTATTTGATGTACTCACCGCATATTTACCTGCAGGTACTTTATCATCATTCATTGCTAAACACGCAGAACAACCTGGTTCTCTTAAAACAAAACCAGCGTCTTCAAAAATAGCTAATAAGCCTTCTTCTTTTATTTTTTCTTCAACAATATGCGAACCTGGAACTAACCAAGCCGTAACATTATTTGCTTTTTTTCTTCCTTTAACTATGCTTGCAAATGCTCTAAAATCTTCAATACGTCCGTTAGTACAACTACCAATAAATACGTAATCAATTTTCTTTCCAATCATTTGCTCATTTTCAGCATATCCCATATAAGCTAAAGACTTGTCATAAGTGGCTTTACCTCCTTCAACAGCATCAGCAGATGGAATGTTATTAGAAATCCCCATGCCCATACCTGGATTTGTACCATAGGTAATCATAGGTTCAATATCATCAGCATTGAACGTAAATTCTTTATCAAAAACAGCATCGTCATCAGTCTTTAATGTATTCCAATATGCCATAGCAGTATCCCAATCTGCTCCTTTAGGCGTTTTTGGACGACCTTTAATATATTCAAATGTTTTAGCATCTGGAGCAATCATACCACCACGTGCACCCATCTCAATAGATAAGTTACAAACCGTCATACGACCTTCCATTGTCATGTTTTCAAAAACATCGCCAGCATATTCTACAAAATATCCTGTGGCACCAGAAGTTGTTAATTGAGCAATAATATATAGTCCAACATCTTTAGGCGTAACTGCTTTGTTTAAAACACCATTAACGCTAATACGCATTTTCTTAGGCTTAGGCTGCATGATACATTGTGTAGTTAACACCATTTCAACTTCAGATGTTCCAATACCAAAAGCAATAGCACCAAAAGCACCATGAGTAGATGTATGCGAATCTCCACAAACAATTGTTGCTCCCGGAAGTGTAATTCCATTTTCTGGTCCAACAACGTGAACAATACCATTATTTTGGTGACCTAATCCCCAGTGACTAATACCGTATTTGTTTGCATTATCTTCTAATGTTTTTAATTGATTAGCAGATAATGGATCTTGAACTGGTAAATGTTGATTAATTGTTGGTGTGTTGTGATCGGCTACCGCAAATGTACGTTCTGGATATAATACACTTAAACCTCTACTTTCTAATCCTACAAAAGCTACAGGACTTGTAACTTCATGAATTAAGTGACGGTCTATGTACAATACGTCTGGTCCATCTTCAATGCTTCGCACAACATGCGAATCCCATACTTTGTCAAACAATGATTTACTCATAAATATCTTTAATTATTGTGTTTAAAAACTCTAAGGAGATTAAAAAACAAATTTATATTTTATTACAGTTATTTGAAACTTTCAGGTAGTTTGTTATTGAATTTTTATAAAATAACCAATGAATACATTATTATTTGCATTTTATGCAATAGAATAACAAAATTGATTATAATTTTTAAACGATTTTTTATTGTTTTAAAAAAGACTTGTTTGGTCATCATAAACAGGAATAGTAATCGCGGATACTTATTCTTCTTTAAAATTATTAGAAAAGAATAGGGCTCTATATATTCATTTTTTAAAGATGAATGCTATTACTGTTAATAACCTCGTTAACAATTATGATGTTCACCTGCAAAATCAAGAATTAATAATCGATACTTTTATTGAAATTCTACTAAAATGACCTCTAGACAATCCAAGCTTAAAAGTATTCGACCAGAAATTTCAGGCGCTACCATTAATGACAATATGAGTACTGATGAGCGTTTTCAAAACCTTGTACTGCGGCCTATTATAAAATTTCAAAATGATTTACTAATTGGAGTTTTTAGAAATTACGTTGAAAAGCATAAATCTGTTTTTTATGATTTATCATTGGAAAAACGAATGGCTTATATAGAGAATGCCATACAAAAAGACATGAAGCTTCGTAACTCTATGAAAGGCATGATTATCGGGCATTTTACTGTTGAAGAATATGCTGTTTATATTGAAAACTCTTCAGCTTTAAATAAGCGTATGATGAATATTGTTAAGGAACGCTTATTAAGTCATATTCAACTTTTTGAAAAGCCAGAGTTGCTGGCTGCCGTTTAATTAGTCTATTAAAGAAGCACCATTCAAATCTGTAGTTAATACATCGCTCAAGTAATCAAAAAAAGGGCGGATGGCTTTAAATGAAGCATTAACTTCATCTAGGAAATTAGCATCTAAAATGGCTTTGTCTGTAAATTTTTTAGTGAAAATATATTGTTTCTTTTTTATTAAATCAATAGCTTTATGTTCTTTATCAAACCCACGAGGAGCCGTTTTAACTTCATCACCAACAAATGAATTTCCCCAAACTGTATTGAATTTTTTATCAGCTAAAATATCTCGAATTTCAGAATCATCCATTTCGAATTCTTTTCGAATTCTCAAAAGGTCTTTCTTCGCTGGTTCCCAAAAGCCAGTGGCAATAAAACTTTCATTATTAGGTTGAAGGTGTAAATAGTAACCACCTCTTAATCTCGGTTTTAATCTATGAAACGAGCCACCAAAATGGGTTTTGTATGGCAATTTATTTTTTGAAAAACGTACATCGCGATAGATTCTAAAAACCTTGAGTTTTTCAATCTCATCATGCATATTCAAGTTCTCAAAAATAGTATTATAAACTGCTTTTACATCCTTTTCGATAGCCTTAAACTCAGGCTTATTCTCATTAAACCAATCTCGATTGTTATTTTTTTCTAGTTTTTTGAAAAACGTAAAAACAGATTTTGGTATGGATGTGCTCATGATTTTTATTTTTTATAAAGCTACAAAAGCCTAAGTATTATTCAAATTCTATTTTGTTAAGAATTAAACCCGAGGCAGGAGCTATATAATCCATTTTAACAATGCTATTTGGTAATAAGCTAAATCTAATATCTTCTAATGACAATTTGCCTTTTCCTAAATCGATTAGTGTTCCCATCATGAGCCTAATCTGATTTCGCATAAAACCTTTACCTCTAACTCTCAAAATATAGGATTGCTTTGGGAAGTAATTAGCTGTATATATTGTATTCTCAACCAATTCGCAGGTTAAAATTTCTCTAGTATAAATACCTTTATCGGTTGGTTTGTAGCAATAAGATTTTAGATAATTTTCACCTTCAAAAAGTTTTGCGCCTTGTTTCATGAGTTCGATATCTAAAACATCAAGAATAGTCGTCATTATAGGTGCACAAAACGGATGACACTTTTCGCCATAAGTAAACAGATATAAATATTCCTTAATTTTTGAATGCTGAATAATATTAAACTTGTCATCAACTTCTTTAATATCTAAAGCACGGATATCTTGTGGCAAATTGAGATTGAATAATTCTAAAAAAGCGATTTCATCTTCAATAGGCTCTTGTAAGAACAATTCAAAGGCTGCACTTTCTGCCGAAACCATAGCATCTGTTCTTCCTGAACTTAAACTTTTAAAGTACTTACCTTCTAATATAAAATTTAATGTCCGGTCTACCATCAAATGCAAGGTTTTTACATTGGGTTGTTTTTGCCAACCATGAAAACGATAGCCTAAATATTGAATGTTAATGACGTAGAAATACTTTTTCATTTCAAAATAAAAATTGATTGGAAAAATAGACTATTTATTAATTGTGACAAAAAATTTATAACTTGTATTACTATTTACTAATTAAAACTAAAAAATTATGACAACCACATCAACAAACAAACCACCAATTTGGTTCTGGATTTTAAGTATAATTGCTCTAGTCTGGAATGGCATGGGTGTTAATATTTACTTACAACAAGCTTTTAAAACCGAGAGTTATCAAACCATGTATTCTGAGGAGCAACTTGAAATTGCTGCTAACGTGCCTGCCTGGGTAACCGCTGCTTTTGCTATAGCTGTTTTTGCAGGCGCTTTGGGTGCCATTGGACTGTTACTTAGAAAAACTTGGGCAGTAAAATTATGGTTCTTATCTTTAATTGCAGTAATCATACAAATGGGATATACCTTAATTAACGGTTATGAATCTAGCATCGTAATGACTGTAATGATAATCCTTTTTGCTCTTTTCTTTGTATGGTTCTCAAGAATGTCTCGAAATAAAGATTGGCTTTCTTAATAAATCGCATTAACCAATTAAAAAGGGCATTCTAATTTTACAGTGCCCTTTTAGTTTATTTATGTCTTCTCTTTAATTCGTTCTCTATATCCTTTAAAGTAAATCCTTTGGCTTGTAATAGCATTAAATAGTGAAACATTAAATCCGCGGATTCATATAGAAATAATTCATCATTATTATCCATAGCTTCAATAACAGTTTCAACAGCCTCCTCGCCTACTTTTTGAGCAATCTTATTAATACCTTTTGAAAATAAACTTGCTACATACGATCTATTGGTGTCTTTGTTGGCAACACGTTCAGCAATCACATTTTCTAAGGTTGAAAAGAAACCATAATTGGATGAGTTTTCTTCTTTCCAGCAGGTATCTGTTCCTTTATGGCATGTTGGTCCTACTGGGTTTACTTGTAATAAAAGCGAGTCATTATCACAATCATTTTTAATATCTACAAGATTTAAAAAATTCCCGCTTTCTTCTCCTTTCGTCCAAAGGCGTTGTTTACTTCTACTAAAAAAAGTAACTTGTTTTGTTTCGAGGGTTTTTTGATAAGCCTCCTCATTCATATAGCCTAACATCAACACATTTTTTGTTGAAGCGTCTTGAATTATCGCCGGAACTAGTCCGTTTGAATCGTATTTAATAGTCATATTTATATCTTTATGTGATACTGAAACAAGTTCAGCATGACGACTAAAGTCGTACTTCTATATTATTCTTTTTTAATTCTTTTTTCAATTCTGGAATTGGAATTTCGCCAAAATGAAAAACACTTGCTGCTAAAGCGGCATCAGATTTTCCTTCTTTAAAAGTATCAATAAAATGCTGAACATTTCCCGCTCCTCCAGATGCAATAATCGGAATATTTAATAGTTCTGATAATTTTGCAAGCGCTTTATTAGAATAACCGTTTTTAGTACCATCGTGATTCATTGATGTAAATAGAATTTCACCAGCACCGCGCTCTTCAGCTTCTTTTGCCCATTCAAATAAATCGATTTCTGTCGGAATACTTCCACCAGCTAAATGCACTTTCCATTCACCATCAACTTCTTTAGCATCAATAGCTACAACTACACATTGGCTTCCAAATTTATTCGATAATTCGTTTATCAATTCAGGTCTCTTAACTGCTGAAGAATTAATAGACACTTTGTCTGCTCCACATTGTAGCAATGCATCTACATCTTCAATAGATGAAATACCGCCACCAACAGTGAACGGAATATTAACTTGTTCAGCGACGTGCAATACCATATCTAAAGTAGTTGCTCTCCCTTCAAGCGTTGCAGAAATATCTAAAAAAACAAGTTCGTCCGCACCATAATCAGCATATTGTTTCGCGAGTTCAACAGGATCTCCAGCATCTCTTAAATCAACAAAATTTACGCCTTTAACCGTTCGTCCGTTTTTAATATCTAAACAGGGTATGATTCTTTTAGTTAACATTATACAAATTTTTCTAAATCTCGAAGACTAATTCTGTTTTCATAAATCGCCTTTCCAATAATGACACCTTCGCAACCTAACTCGATTAATTTTGGTAATTCATCAATATGAGAAATGCCTCCTGAGGCAATCAATTTTATAGATTGTCCGCTACTACTATTACTACACTCGTCAATGATTTCTTTATACAAATCAAATGAAGGACCTTCCAGCATGCCATCTTTAGAAATGTCAGTACAAATCACATATTGAATACTTTTCTTTTGATACCCTTTTATAAACGGAATAACATCTTCTTTAGTTTGTTCCATCCAACCACTTATAGAAACTTTCCCAGCATCACTATCTGCTCCTAAAATGATTTTGTTTCCGCCATATTTATTAATCCAACCTTCAAAAGTTTCAGGGTCTTTAACAGCAATACTTCCTCCTGTAATTTGTCTGGCACCAGAATTAAAGGCAATAAGCAAATCTTCATTAGTTTTTAAACCACCGCCAAAATCAATTTTCAACTTCGTTTTTGAGGCAATCTGCTCTAATACTTTATAATTTACAATATGCTTAGCTTTAGCACCATCTAAATCTACTAAATGCAAATATTCAATACCAGAAGCTTCAAACATCTTTGCTACTTCTAAAGGGTTTTCATTATAAATTTTTTTAGTATCATAATCTCCTTTTGTTAGGCGAACGCATTTTCCGTCAATGATATCTATGGCTGGTATTATTCTCATATTCTGGGTGTTTAATCTTAATTTTTAAATTAGCTGAAAGCTACTTATAAATTCAAAAAATTCTTTAATATTTTTGCTCCTGCTGTACTACTCTTTTCAGGGTGAAATTGAACTCCATAGAAGTTTTCATGCTTTAATGCTGAAGCATAATTAATACCGTAATCTGTTTTAGCAATAGTCTCATTAGAGTGTTCTGCATAATAACTATGTATTAAATACATGTATTCACTTTCTTTAATACCTTTAAACAAGTCAGATTTTAAATCTTTAATCACGTTCCATCCCATTTGAGGCACTTTTACATCATTAGTAAATCGTTTTACGTCTGTTTGAAAAATACCAAGACCCTTAGTGTTTCCTTCTTCGGTGGACTTACAAAGTAATTGCATACCCAAACAAATCCCTAAAACAGGTTGTTTTAAAGTTGGAATCAACTTATCCAATCCACTTTCTCGAAGCATTTTCATGGCACTATTTGCTTCACCAACACCTGGAAATATAATTTTATCAGCAGCCATAATCTCTTCTGGATTATTTGATAGAATAGCATCTACTCCTAAACGCTTAAAAGCAAATTGAATGCTTTTAATATTTCCTGCGCCATAATTAATAATTACTAATTTCATTAAAGCATTCCTTTTGTTGATGGCAAAATCATTTTTTCAATATCGCGTTTTACAGCCATTTTAATAGCCTTTGCAAAAGCTTTAAAAATGGCCTCAATTTTGTGATGTTCATTAGTACCTTCAGCTTTTATATTTAAATTGCATTTAGCCCCATCAGTAAACGATTTAAAGAAATGATAAAACATTTCAGTTGGCATTTTACCAATCATTTCACGTTTAAAATCAGCTTCCCAAACAAGCCAGTTTCTTCCACCAAAGTCAATAGCAGCTTGCGCATAACAATCGTCCATTGGTAAACAAAAGCCATAACGTTCTATTCCTAATTTGTTACCTAAAGCTTTATTAAATAATTCACCTAAAGCAATGGCTGTATCTTCAATCGTATGATGTTCATCAACTTCTAAATCACCATCTACTTTAATATTTAAATCTAATTGTCCATGACGCGCAATTTGGTCTAACATGTGGTCAAAAAACGCAAGTCCAGTATCTATATTACTTTTACCGGTACCATCAAGATTCAATTGAATAGCAATTTTAGTTTCATTAGTATTTCTTATCGAACCTCCAGAACGTTCATCGGCTTTTAGGAACGCATAAATTCTAGCCCAATCATTACTCTCTAAAGCAATAAAATCATTGAGCGCTTCATGCTTAACTGTTATTTCGTCTGTTCCTAAATTAGTTTCATCATTAATAAATATGCCTTTTGCTCCAAGATTCTTTGCTAATTCAATATCCGTTAATCGATCTCCTATTACAAATGAATTTTCTAAATCATAGTCATCAGAAAAGTACTTTGTCAGTAAACCAGTATTTGGTTTTCTTGTTGGGGCATTGTCTTTAGCAAATGTTCTATCAATGAATTGTTCTTCAAAAACTACACCTTCATCTTCGAACGTTTTAAGAATGAAGTTATGAACAGGCCAAAATGTGTTTTCAGGATAAATTTCGGTGCCTAATCCGTCTTGATTGGTTATCATCACTATTTCGTAATCCAATTCATTAGCAATTCTACTTAAGTATTGAAACACTTTCGGGTAAAACTCTAATTTTTCGAATGAATCTATTTGTTCATCAGCTGGCTCTCTAATAATGGTGCCATCTCTATCGATAAAAAGTACTTTCTTCATGATATAGATTTTAATGTATCTATTAATGTTCTATTCTCTTTTGGAGTGCCAATCGTAAACCTTAAACAATTTTCACATCCAGGTTGTGTGGTACGATTTCTTATTACAATGCCCTTATCTATCAATTGATCATAACGTTTATTTGCGTCATCAACTTCAACCAGCACAAAGTTAGCGTCAGATGGGTATATTTTTGAAATATAATCTATTGACTCTAATTTTGTAATTAGCAAATCACGCTCTTTTAATATATTAGTTACCTGATTTTGTGTTAACCCTTGTTGTTCTAATTGTGAAATTGCTTTTTGTTGTGTTAGGATATTCACATTATATGGCGGCTTAATACGGTTTAAAACTGAAATAATTTCTTCTGAAGCGTAACAAATCCCCAAACGAATTCCCGCCATACCATAAGCTTTTGAGAGTGTTTGAGTAATGATTAAATTAGAAAACTCATTTAATCTACTGGTCCAACTTTCTTTATTTGAAAAATCGATATAAGCTTCGTCTATAACTACAATACCTTTAAATTCGTCAATTAATCTTTCAATGGATTTTACTTCAAAACTATTTCCTGTTGGATTGTTTGGCGAACATAAAAAAAGTAGCTTAGAATTACTATTCGCTACATTCAGAATATCTTCAACTTTTGGTTGAAAATCAGCATCTAACTGGACACTTTTAATTTCAATAGCATTGATATTTGCCAATACACTATACATGCCGTAAGTAGGTGGTAATGTAATGATGTTGTCTTGATTAGGTTCGCAAAATGTTCTATAAATCAAATCTAAAACTTCATCACTTCCATTTCCTAAAAGTATATTCTGTTGTGGAACACCCTTGATCTTTGAAAGTAAAGATTTTAAAGTTCTTTGTTGTGGGTCTGGATAACGATTAACACCATTTTCAAACGGATTTTCATTCGCATCTAAAAACACCATATCATCACTATTACCCTGAAATTCATCTCTTGCCGAAGAATACGGTTTAAGCGCTTTTATTGTTGGTCTAATTAAATCTTGAATATTCATTATTTCAAATCCTTTAACCTGATTGTTACGGCGTTTTTATGTGCTTGTAAACCTTCTGCTTCTGCCATTAGCTCAATCGTTTCTCCAATATTCAAAAGACCTTCTTTTGATATCTTTTGAAACGTCATGCTTTTCAAAAAACTATCTAAGTTTACGCCAGAATAGGCTTTAGAAAACCCATTTGTTGGTAATGTATGATTGGTTCCAGAAGCATAATCGCCTGCACTTTCAGGAGTATAATCACCTATAAAAACGGATCCTGCATTACTTATTCCATCAATGTATAAATCTTCATTTTCACAACAAATAATGAAATGTTCTGGTCCGTATTTATTTATTAGTTCTAAGGCTATGTCGTCATTTTCTACATAAATTAGTTTCGAGTTCGCTATTGCTTTTTCTGCAATCGATTTACGCGGAAGAACTTCCAATTGTATTCCTACTTCCGCTGAAACTTCATCAATCAAACGTTTTGAAGTCGACACCAAAATAACTTGACTATCAGCACCGTGTTCTGCTTGACTCAATAAATCAGATGCAATATACGATGCATTAGCAGTTTTGTCTGCAACTACTAATAATTCACTAGGACCAGCTGGCATATCAATAGCAACACCATATTTTGTAGCTAGTTGTTTTGCAACGGTTACAAACTGATTTCCTGGTCCAAATATTTTATAAACATGAGGAATTGTTTCTGTACCAAAAGTTAGTCCTGCTATCGCTTGAATACCGCCAACTTTTATAATTTTTGTAATACCACAAAGTTGCGCTGCAAATAAAATCTCAGGTGCCAATATCCCCTCTTTATTTGGCGGTGAACATAATACAATATCTTTGCATCCTGCTATTTGTGCAGGAACAGCTAACATTAAAACCGTTGAAAAAAGGGGTGCAGTTCCTCCTGGAATGTATAAACCTACTTTTTGAATCGGTCTTTTTTCTTGCCAACATTGTACCCCTTTGGCAGTTTCAATAGCTGTTTTTGATGTTTTCTGTGCAGTGTGAAACACCTCTATGTTTTGTTTTGCTAATCTAATAGCCTTTTGAAGTTTTTCCGGAACTTGCTGAACGGCTAATTCTATCTCATTAGGCGTTACGACGTTAGATTCTAAAGAAATCCCATCAAACTTTTTAGTAAATCTTTTAATGGCAACATCACCAGTTTCAGAAACCTTAGTAAATATTTCAGTTACTGTTGCTTCAATATCTCCCACAGTTTGGGTTGGACGTTTTAAAACCTCAGACCAGCTTTCTCTATTTGGATTATTAATTATTTTCATGATGAACGATTAAAGTACCATTTTTTCAATAGGGCAAACTAAAATACCTTGAGCGCCATTAATTTTTAATTCATCAATTACGTCCCAAAACTCGTTTTTACTAATTACTGAATGTACCGAACTCCAACCTTCTTGAGCCAAAGGTAAAACTGTTGGACTCTTCATTCCTGGTAATACATTTATAATGTCTTCTATTTTATCATTAGGTGCATTAAGCAAAATGTATTTAGATTGCCTTCCTTTTAGAACCGATTGAATCCTAAATTGAATTTTATCTAATATAGCTTGTTTTTCTTCACTTAAAACGGGAGACACTGCTAAAACAGCTTCCGATTTTAAAATAGTTTCTACTTCTTTTAAATTGTTTTTAAATAAGGTGCTTCCACTAGAAACAATATCACAAATAGCATCTGCTAGTCCAATATTTGGGGCGATTTCGACAGAACCATTAATAATATGAAGGTTAGCTTTTACACCGTTTTTGTCTAAATACATTTTTACCGTATTTGGATACGATGTAGCTATTCGTTTGCCTTCTAAATCTTTTACATTGTTATATTTTGCAGACTTTGGAACCGCAATACATACGCGACAAGTAGAAAAGCCAAGTTTTTCAACAACATTAATACCGTTACCTTTTTCTATTAAAACATTTTCGCCGATAATAGCGGCATCTACAACGCCATCTTTTAAATATTGAGGAATATCACCATTTCTTAAATAGAATACTTCTACTGGGAAATTTCGTGCTGATGCTTTCAATTGATCCTTTCCATTATCAATAGAAATACCAATGTCTTTTAAAATTCTCATCGAGTCTTGGTTTAAACGACCTGACTTCTGTACTGCAATTCTTAATTTACTCATTTTTATTGTTTTTATGAGTTCGAAACAACCTACTTGGTATTATAATTAAAAAACCCGCTTGATTGTCTCAAACGGGTTTAAAAATATATGCTGATTTTACTCAATACATTTTCACTTCGCTTGGGAGCAAATATGAAAATGATGATGTAGTTGAATAAAAGTCATGTTTAATAATAATTTGGACAAAGATAATTAATTTGATATTACAAGTTGTTTAAAATTTATAAAAAAACTAAAATTATATATTAATTAAGCCTTTTAAATTTATCAGACATAATATTGAGAATATGTTTAAATTTACCATTCATAATTAAGGTTTTAAAAATTATAGTTTTTCTTTTAAGTTTCTGATACTTATTAAGAAAAATAAAACCGTAATAATACTTGTAATATTTGCTTTGCCTAATAATAGGATTCTGTTTAAAAAAATGTCTTGTTTTATTTAAAATAATTAGATTTCTATCTAATTCACTGGTATTACAGACATGAATAAATAAAGCATTTGTATTATCGTGAATACGATAAATACTATTTAAATTTTCAGGGTCATGAATAATTATTTGATTATTATATTTAGGTAAAACATAGTCTACCATAATCTTCTGCTCATAAGGAAAAGGGCATCCCACACGCATAGAATATATTTCATCCTCTATTTTTAAAGCATTTTTACTAACTATCTTAACACCTGTATTAATTGGGTATTCCCAGGGTTTTTCATGAAATAAATGATAGAGAATATTACTTTGGTTCAAGTCTATAAATGATTCAATTCTCTTTTCTGGAGTCTTAATATAAATATCTGTATCTAACCAAATATACCAATCAGCATTAGGGAATGCTTCACTCGCTTTTTTTATAATAAGGCATCGCCGAAAATGAAATTCTGAAATAACATGATCTACCTTTGTAAAGTCATCGTAGTATAAATCATAATCATTTAAATTACAGTAATTAACCAAAAGTCTTTTAGTTAAATCTGTAAAAAAAACACCTTTAGGATAATGACCAGAAACAAAACAAATTTTACTATTCATAATTAATAAAGCATTAAAACCCTTCAATTAGCTTAAAGGGCTTTATTAAATATGTATTAGAACTAGAAAAAATTTTACTGATTTCCAAGGATAATTGGCATTCCGCTATCTCCAGAGCCTATAACAATGACTTTGCTATTTGGAGATTCAGAAAGCTTAACTGTAGCTTCTATACCTTTATCTTGAAGAATTTTATCTGTTAATGATGCACTTAGAATTCTATTTGATTCTGCTTTACCTTTTGCTTCAATAATTACTTTCTCAGCTTCTTTTCTTGCACTTTCAAGTCTAAATTCATATTCTAATGATTCTTGCTCTTGCTTTAATTTACGCTCAATAGCCTCTTTAATTGTTGGAGGTAACGTTACATCTCTTACTAATACCTCATTTAATTGAACATATTGTTTATCAAGTATTTTCTTGGTTTCTTCAAAAATTTCAACTTGAATGGCGTCACGTTTAGTTGAATACAAATCATCTGGCGTATAACGTCCAATAACACTCCTTGCTGCACTACGAATTGCAGGTTGAATAACGCGCTGCAAATAACCTTGCCCAAGAGACTGATGTAAATTACCTAATTCGTTATAAACAGGCTCGTACCATGCCGAAGCATCAATTTGAATTTCTAATCCGTTTGATGATAACACTTTCATTTTTTCAAAAAGTTCTTGCTGTCTTACTTCGTAAACAAATACCTTGTTCCAAGGTGCCACAATATGAAACCCTTCTCCCATTGGTGGCTCATCAGTAACAACACCATCCCCAAAGGTTTTAAAAAGCACTCCAGCCTCACCAGAATCTATAGTTACTGCAGATTTTGCTAATATGACTACTAATATAATCGCCCCAATTATAAAAGGCAATGCTACTTTTGGTAATTTTTCCATTTTTTTATTTTAATTTAAATTAATCCGTTATACTTTCTTATAAACCACTCCAAACTTAAGCTTAAAGCTATAATAGCGAGTAGATATTTCCAATCTATCAAAGGTATGATATTTTTACTGCTTTTTTGAATGGGAACATATCTATTATCATTTAATAAATCATTAACTAAACCTCGAGTATTATCAATAAAATAACTTGATCCTAAACTGTTAGTAGCTAACTGTTGTAACTTTGTTACATTAGCATTCAAAAATTGTTGTTCTACATTGTATTCTAATATTTGAAAACTACCCGATTTAGAGATGTTTTCTTTAGAGGCCCTTACTGTAAAGCTATATTCAGAAGGCGGCAAACTACTTAAATCAACTTGATAATTATTATTTTTCAAAATTAAAGGGAACGTTTTTCGATCCTTCGAAGTTTTGTTTGTTACCGTCACATTTAGAGTTTCTCGAGTATCAAAAACATAATTTTTATCGAAAAACTCAGCTTTAAGTATGATGTTTCCACTTCCATTATAAAACGATTCGTAATCCAAGTTTAGTCTGCTCTTTTGTTTTTTAGAAGCCAAGTATTGTATCAATTTACCTATAAACTCATCAAAAGCATTAAACGATTTTTCATTCAAATAGCTTCGCCCACGCCATTGCCATAAATTCTCTCCAAATAAAACAGCCTCTCGTCTTCCATTAGTTTCAAACGTTGCTAAAAGCGTTTGATTCGTTGAAACACCACTTACCGTTTTATTTAAAATGGACTGAAAAGGAATATTAAACTTAACCTCGCCATAATTTGAAAGTAGCGGTGGAAAAGATTCAAAATTCAAATCATCTATTACAAATGGTGAATAATTACTATTTAATTCAGCAAGATAATTTTCAGTTTGATTTGTTATGGCATGTGAATAATTTTCAGATACTTTGTTTAAAAAGCTTAAGCTAGTTTTTGTTCCGACAATTACAAATTTGTTCTTATTTTGCAATTCTAACTGACTAAATACAGTATTGAACTTACTATTTGGTTGATATAATATAACTAATTGAAAATCATTTATTTGATTAATTATATTTTTTGAATTTAAAATAAAAACAGATCGCTGTTCATTACTCTCGATACTCTTCTTTAAAACACCTAAATCTGGATGAGAAAAATCACTAACAATTGCAATTTTTGTTTTTTGATTGATAACTTCAACCGCAAAATTATTTGTGTTATTTATGGTGTTTTTTTCACTTTCTAAAGGAACTAAAATAGCTTTGTAATTGTTAACACCTACTCTATTTGCTGGTAGCGTAAAATTAATAACCTCAGAATTGTTGTTTTCCGAAAAGGTCAACGCCTTAGAATATATGGTGGTATTTCCATTTTTTACAATAAACTTAGAACTGATAGCACTATTTCCATTGTATACCAAAATGGCTTCAATTGGGAATTTATTTTTTAAATAGGCATACTTATTAACATTTAACTGTTGAATTTTTAAATCGGTATAGGTAATCGTATCTCCTAAAATTATTGAGTAAACAGGTTGTTTATAGCCGTTTGATGAAAATTGATAATCATTACCATAGGTTTGATTACCATCCGTGACTAAAAGTGTTGGCGATGTCGTTTGCTTGTATACTTGATTTAATTGAGTAAATACTTTTGAAATATTGGTTTGCTTATCTGAAAATGTAATTGAATCTGAAACATTTAGACTTTCCCCAAAAGTGTAATAATTTATATTGAACTTGTTTTTAAGATCATTGTTATTCTTAATATTTTCAACAAACTCAAGTACACTTCTATCTTGTTTTAAATGACTAACAGAGCTAGAATTATCGATAGCTACAATCAGATTAGGTTTTTCTATAGCTATTTTTATTTGATCAAAACTTGGGTTTATAATTAGTAGTAAAACAGCAAACACACTTAAAAATCTCAAAAAAGAAAAAAGCATGTTTAATTTAGACATGCTTTTGTTTTTAGTGAAATACTGAAAAAGCGCTAAACCAAGTGCTATTATTCCAGCAAGTATAATATATATTAGAGTTTCTGAACTCATTAAAATTCACAAGTTTGATAGATGAGATTACTGCCTTCGCAAGAACGACAATTACGTGAGCATTCCACCGTCAACGTTTAAGGTTTGTCCAGTAATATAAGCGCTCATATCACTTGCTAAGAACACACAAACATTGGCAATATCTTCAGGAGTGCCTCCGCGTTTTAAAGGTATTCCAGCACGCCATCCTTTGACAACTTCTTCGTCTAATTTAGCAGTCATTTCGGTTTCAATAAAACCTGGAGCCACGACGTTACTTCTTATATTTCTTGAACCTAATTCTAAAGCTACAGACTTTGAAAATCCAATAATTCCAGCTTTTGATGCTGCATAATTGGCTTGTCCTGCATTACCTTTTACTCCAACTACAGAACTCATATTAATAATTGAGCCTTTTCGTTGTTTTAGCATAGTTCGCTGCACAGCTTTGGTCATATTGAAAACCGACTTTAAATTCACTTCAATAACGGTATCAAAATCTTCTTCTCTCATACGCATCAACAAATTATCCTTGGTAATTCCTGCGTTATTAACTAGAATATCTATGCTACCAAATTCTGCAACTACTTCTTCAGCTAACTTTTGAGCTTCTTCAAAACTAGCGGCATTACTTTTATAGCCTTTTGCCTTAATTCCTAAAGCATTAAGTTCTTGTTCTAATGCGTTTGCAGCATCAACAGATGAGCTATATGTAAATGCTACATTTGCTCCGTGCGCAGCAAAAACTTGTGCAATTCCTTTTCCAATTCCACGACTAGCACCAGTAATTATGGCCGTTTTACCTTCTAATAGTTTCATTTTATGTTCAGTTAGTTATTATTAATGTTAGCATGTCAAATATAACAAATACAAATGGCACCAAATAAAAAAACCTTACAAGATTTGCAAGGTTTTACTATATATGTAATCCATTTTAGCTTAAGACTTCAGCTATTTTTTTTCCGATTTCTGCAGGTGATTCTACAACATGAATTCCACAAGCTCTCATAATTTTCTTTTTAGCTTGAGCGGTATCATCACTACCTCCAACAATGGCGCCAGCGTGTCCCATAGTACGTCCGGCAGGTGCCGTTTCACCAGCTATAAAACCAACAACGGGCTTTTTACTTCCACTTGCTTTATACCAATTTGCAGCATCAGCTTCTAGCTGACCTCCAATTTCACCAATCATTACTACAGCTTCTGTTTCAGGATCATTAATTAACATCTCAACAGCTTCTTTTGTAGTAGTGCCAATAATGGGATCTCCACCAATACCAATAGCCGTTGTAATTCCTAAACCTTGTTTTACAACTTGGTCTGCAGCTTCATAAGTTAATGTCCCAGATTTAGAAACAATACCTACTTTACCTTTTTTGAATACAAACCCTGGCATAATACCAACTTTTGCTTCACCAGGCGTAATTACTCCTGGGCAGTTAGGACCAATTAATCGACAGTCTTTATTTTTTATATAGCTTGATGCCGTAATCATATCAGCAACAGGAATACCTTCAGTAATAGTAATAATTACCTTTATACCGGCATCAGCAGCTTCCATAATGGCATCTGCAGCAAATGCTGGTGGAACAAAAATAATGGTTGTATCTGCTCCAACTTTTTCAACAGCCTCTAAAACTGTATTGAAAACTGGTTTATCTAAATGTGTTTGACCGCCTTTTCCTGGTGTAACACCACCAACGACGTTAGTGCCGTATTCAATCATTTGAGTGGCGTGAAAAGTACCTTCGCTGCCAGTAAAACCTTGAACTATTATTTTTGAATCTTTATTAACTAAAACACTCATATTTTCTTATTTGAATATTGTTGCACAAATGTAATTTTTTGAACGCACTTATTTATCTTAAATACTCTTAATTTTTTAATTGCTTTAAAATATTAGGAATCTGCTTTATTGATGCCATTTCTTTTAGTTTAGCACGTACTTCTTGTATTGGAGTTCCCCAATATGTTTTGCCACCATCAATAGATTTAGTAACTCCAGACTGCCCTTGAACTATAGCTTTCTTTCCAATGGTTATTCCGCTCGTTGTACCTACTTGACCCCAAAGGGTAACTTCATCTTCAATAACAACACAACCAGCAATACCGACTTGTGAAGCAATCAAACATTTTTTTCCAATCACTGTGTCATGGCCAACTTGAATGAGATTATCTAATTTTGAACCTTCCCCAATAATGGTGTCTCCTGTAACACCTCTATCAATAGTACATCCTGCACCAATATCAACATGGTTTTCAATGACAACGCGACCTCCAGACTTCAATCTATCAAAACCTTCTGGTCTGTTTTTATAATAAAAAGCATTAGCTCCTAAAACAGTTCCGGCATGAATAGTAACATGATTACCAATTACGGCATCATCATAAATGCTGACATTAGAATGAATAGTACAATTATCACCGATAGTTACATTATGGCCAATAAAACAATTGGGCTGAACTACAGTGTTTTTTCCAACTTTAGCTGACAGAGAAATTGAAGCGTTAGAAGATTGAAAGGGTTTAAAAAAATCAGTAAGTTTATTGAAATCTCTAAAAGGATCTTCACTAATAAGTAACGCTTTACCCACTGGACATTCTACTTCTTTATTTATAAGAACAATGGTAGCAGCGGAATCTAAAGCTTTTCCATAGTATTTCGGATGATCAACAAAAACAATATCTCCTGGTTCAACAACATGAATTTCGTTCATGCCTAAAACCTGAAAATCAGAATCACCAACAAACTTACAATCTACTAAGTCTGCTATTTGCTTTAAAGTATGTGGTTTAGGGAACTTCAAAAATGACTATTTAACACGTTCTTTATAAGTTCCTTTTGCTGTTTCGATTTTAATTTTATCACCTTCATTTATAAATAACGGTACATTAACCTCTGCACCTGTTTCCATAGTTGCAGGTTTCGTTGCATTTGTAGCTGTATTTCCTTTTACGCCAGGTTCAGTATGCGTTACCTCTAAAATAACACTAGCTGGCAAATCAACAGATAATGGTGAATTATCTTCAGTGTTTATTAAAACCGTTACGACTTCACCTTCTTTCATTAATTTAGGATTATCTAAAGCCGCTTCTAGCAAACGGATTTGAGAATAATCAGCTTCATTCATAAAATGATAAAACTCTCCATCATTATATAAATATTGAAATTTATGCGTTTCTACACGTACATCCTCCAATTTATGTCCTGCGGAAAACGTATTATCTAGTACTTTTCCACTAGTTACACTTTTCATTTTTGTTCTCACAAATGCAGGTCCTTTACCTGGTTTGACGTGTAAAAATTCTATTACTTTGTAAATATCATTGTTGTACCGTATGCATAATCCATTTCTAATGTCGCTTGTCGTTGCCATATAATTAATTTGATTTGAAATATCCTTTCATGATACCTCGATGAGAATTTTTAATAAACTGAAGAATTTCATCACGCTCAGGAGTAGCCTGCATTTCAGCTTCAATAATTTCTGCAGCTTGTGTATTATTATAATTTTTTTGATACAGTATTCTGTATATATCTTGAATTTCTCTAATTTTTTCTGTTGAAAACCCTCTACGTCTAAGTCCTACTGAATTAATTCCAACGTAACTTAAAGGTTCACGAGCTGCTTTTACAAATGGTGGTACATCCTTTCGAACTAAAGAACCTCCAGTTACAAAAGCATGATTTCCTATTGAAACAAATTGATGAACCGCAGTCATACCTGCTAAAACAACATAATCGCCAACAGTAATGTGTCCAGCTAAAGTGCTGTTATTAGAAAAAATACAATTTTTACCTACTATACAATCGTGTGCAATGTGGCAATAAGCCATAATTAGACAATTATCGCCAATAATAGTTTTCATTCTATCCGTTGTACCTCTATTGATCGTAACACATTCTCTTATCGTGACATTATCACCTATTTCTACAGTTGTATCTTCATCATTATATTTTAAATCCTGTGGAACAGCGGAAATAACTGAACCTGGAAAAATATTACAATTCTTACCAATTCGAGCACCTTCCATGATAGTAACGTTGCTGCCAATCCATGTGCCTTCACCAATTTTTACATTGTTATGAATGGTTGTAAACGGTTCAATAACAACATTTTTCGCGATTTTTGCACCAGGATGTACATAAGCTAGTGGTTGGTTCATATTTATTTTACTTTTGAGATTTGAGCCATTAATTCAGCTTCGGCACATAATTTTCCATTAGTATAAGCATAACCCTGCATATGACATATACCCCGACGAATTGGGGTAATTAAAGAACACTTAAATATTAAAGTATCACCAGGCATTACTTTTTGCTTAAATTTAACCTTATCCATTTTCATGAAAAATGTTAAATAGTTTTCTGGATCTGGAACGGTATTTAAAACTAAAACCCCGCCAGTTTGCGCCATAGCTTCAACAATTAAAACTCCTGGCATTACTGGAGCTCCTGGGAAATGACCTTTAAAAAACTCTTCATTCATAGTCACATTTTTTGTAGCTATGACATGATTTTCGGTAAGCTCATAAACTTTGTCTATTAACAAAAACGGCTGCCTGTGGGGTAACATAGCCATGATCTGCATAACATCCATTAAAGGAGGTTGGTTTAAATCTATGTTAGGGACATTATTACGACGATCGTTCTTTATTATTTTTGATAATTTTTTTGCAAATTGTGTATTCACAAAATGGCCAGGTTTATTTGCAATAACCTTTCCTCTAATTCTAGTTCCAACAAGTGCTAAATCGCCTAAAACATCTAATAGTTTATGTCTTGCGGCTTCATTAGGATGATGCAACGTTAAATTGTCTAAAATACCATTTGGCTTAACTGCAATAGAATCTTTTTTGAAAGCTACTTTAAGCTTTTCCATGGTTTGAGAAGACAATGCCTTATCAACATAAACAATAGCATTATTTAAATCTCCACCTTTTATTAAACCATGTTCTAATAACATTTCAATTTCATGTAAAAAACTAAATGTACGTGAATCTGAAATATTCTTTTTAAAATCTGAAATTTTATTTAGCGTCGCATTTTGTGTTCCTAAAACTTTAGTTCCAAAATCTACCATAGTAGTAATTTGGTACTCTTTAGAGGGCATTACAAGAATTTCACTTCCAGTTTCTTCATCCACATAAGATACAATATCCGTAATAACAAACTCTTCCCTAAAAGCATCAAGTTCTACAACTCCTGCTTTTTCAATAGCTTCAACAAAAAACTTAGAAGACCCATCCATTATGGGAGGTTCAGCGGCATTAAGTTCTATTACAGCATTATCAATACCTAATCCAACCAATGCTGCAAGTACATGCTCAGATGTTTGAATAGTTACTCCATTTTTTTCTAAACAAGTACCTCGCTGTGTGTTCGTAACATAATTTGCATCAGCTTCTATTACAGGCTCTCCTTCTAAATCTACTCTTTTAAAAGAAAATCCAGAATTACTAGCCGAAGGCTTAAAAGTTAAGGTTACGTCTTTACCTGTATGTAAACCTACTCCTATTAAAGAAATTTCCTCTCTTATAGTTTTTTGTTTGATATCCGTTTTAACTATTCCCATGTATTACTTCTCTAAGTCATTAATGTTTTTAACAATAGTCGGCAAGTTTTTAAAATGAACATACGCCTTATTGTAGTCGCTTAATTTTATAGCTGGAGACCCTTGTAAGATTTCGTTGTCTTTCACATTTCTACCAATGCCTGATTGTGCTTGTATTCTAACATTATTCCCAATTGTTATATGTCCAGCAATACCAACTTGACCACCTATCTGGCAATTTTTTCCAATTTTAGTTGAGCCGGCAACACCAGTTTGTGCCGCTATCACCGTATTATTTCCAATTTCAACGTTATGTGCTATTTGTATTTGGTTATCGAGTTTTACACCGGCTCTAATAATGGTAGATCCTAGAGTAGCTCGATCAATAGTTGTGGCAGCACCTACATCAACAAAGTCTTCAATAATGACATTACCAATTTGAGGTATTTTACTGTAGCTCCCATCTTCATTAGGAGCAAAACCAAAACCATCAGCTCCTATAATAGCTCCTGCATTAATAACACAATTTTTACCTATTACAGTTTCAGAATAAATCTTAGCACCAGAAAAAACTATGGTATTATCACCTATTGTAGTATTATCTCCTACATAAGCGTTTGGAAATATTTTAACATTTTTACCTATAACAACATGCTCTCCTATATAACTAAATGCTCCAATATATACGTCCTCACCATATTTTGAAGAATCAGAAATAAATGAAGGTTGTTCTACTCCAACCTTATTACCTTTAACTGAATCGTAATATTCTAGAATTTTTGAAAACGCTAAATAAGCATCATCAACTTTTATTAGCGTAGTTTTTAAGCCATTCTCAGGTTCAAAAGTTTTATTTACAATAGTAATAGAAGCTTCTGTAGTATAAATATGAGGTGTATACTTAGGATTTGCTAAAAAAGTTAGAGCACCTTCAAAGCCTTCTTCAATTTTAGCAAGTTTTGATACTTCAATATCAGGATTTCCAACGACATCGCCTTCTAATATTCCTGCTATTTGTTGTGCTGTAAATTTCACACTTTGAAAGTTAGATTTTGTTTTTTGTTTGATTGACGCAAAAATAGGAAAAATGTACTAAACCCGCATTACGCATTAGAAAATCTATTACATCTTAAAATTACTTCAAAATATAATGCTTCGCTGCTTTTAAAAATTGAACCGTAATAAGCGTAAGCTAAAACTTTAAAAGCCATATTTTATTGTAGTCTTAAACTTCATAATAACCATCTAATGTGCCATGTTAGTTAAAGTTAAACCTTAGGGTAACATATATAATATTTTGTAACTGGTGTTGATAACGCCTTAAGATTCAATTGGTCTGATGCTTTTACAATATCTTGAATTTTTCCAGACTTATGTAATATGTTTATGCGTTTAGCACTTAGTTGGTACGCTTGATTCGAAATATTTCCTGTGAATACAAAATATCTTGCCTCATCTTCTGAAATCTGATACTTAGTCATTATAGTTTCAATATGCTTCTTCAAACTACGTTCTTTAATTTTTTTATTTTTTAGTTTGATTTTAAGTAAGTTTCTATTAATTATCATCTCACTTAAATTACTTAGTACAAAATCGTCATGATGCTGCCATTGTTTCATTGCCGATATAATATCATAATCATCCAATTGTGAAAAGACTTCAAGCGTGTCATTTTCGAAATTGATAATAGATATTTTATTTTTCAAAAAATACATAAGAGCATCACTTGCTTGTAATTTATGTCCTAAATCATGCAATTCTTTTGCGCGTTTCAATACTCTAATGAGCAACTGTTCTGCAACTAAACCTGTTTTATGCAAATACACTTGCCAGTACATTAAGCGTCTAGCTATAATAAATTTCTCAACACTATATATGCCTTTTTCCTCAACAACAAGTTCATCATCAACTACATTCAGCATCGTTATTAAACGCTCGCTATTTATATTGCCTTCAGCAACTCCTGTGTAAAAACTATCACGCTTTAAATAGTCGGCCCTATCCATATCTAATTGTCCAGAAATAAGCTGACACATAAATTTTCTTGGATATTCACCTTTGAATATTTGAATGGCAAGCGTTAAACTTCCGTTAAATTCTTCATTTAAACGTTCCATAAATAGCAATGAAATATCTTCATGAGAGACATTATTAACTATAGAATGTTCCATGGCATGTGAAAAAGGACCATGACCAATATCATGCAATAAAATAGCAACATAAAGTCCTGTTTCTTCCTCATCAGAAATTGTAACCCCTTTAAAACGAAGTACATTAACCGCTTGTTGCATTAAATGTACGCAACCAATAGCATGATGAAACCTGGTATGATGTGCTCCTGGATATACCAAATAAGACATCCCCATTTGTGTGATTCTACGTAAGCGTTGAAAATATTTATGTTGTATTAAATCGAAGATGAGCGAATTTGGAATAGTAATAAATCCGTAAATTGGGTCGTTTAATATTTTAAGTTTGTTCAATCTGTAATTTTTTACATTTAATATATACAAATATAGGGATATGAGCCCATAAAGGGTATTTGAAATAAAAACGTTTTTTTAAACAAAAAAAGGGAATTATTTCTAGTTATTTTAATAAGACAATAAATATAATAATATGATAAAAATACTTTGGGTTGATGATGAAATTGATCTGTTAAAACCACACATTTTATTTCTTGAAAAGAAGAACTATCATGTTACAACATGTAACAGCGGTACTGAAGCCATTGATATTTTGGATGACGAGAATTTTGATATTGTATTTTTAGATGAGAATATGCCTGGTCTTACAGGTCTTGAAACTTTACATGAAATAAAGGAGAAAAAAGACAACCTTCCTGTAGTCATGATTACCAAAAGTGAGGAAGAATATATTATGGAAGAAGCTATTGGTAACAAAATAGCTGATTATTTAATAAAGCCCGTAAATCCAAATCAAATTCTATTAAGTTTAAAAAAGAACTTAGATCATTCTAGACTGGTGTCAGAGAAAACGACCTCAAACTACCAGCAAGAGTTTAGAAAAATAGCTATGGATTTATCTATGGTAAATAGTTATGAGGAATGGGTGAGCTTATACCAAAAGCTTATTTATTGGGAAATTCAGTTAGAAGATATTGAAGATATAGGTATGTTCGAAATTTTAGAATCTCAAAAAAACGAAGCAAATATTCAATTTGGGAAGTTTATTGAAAAAAATTATGCGGATTGGTTTAAACCTAATACCGATGCACCAGTCATGTCTCACACCTTATTCAAAGAAAAGATCGCTCCAGAAATAAGCAAAGAACAGCCGACGCTATTAGTTGTAATTGATAATTTACGTTATGATCAATGGAAAGTTTTTGAACCAATTATTAGTAATTATTATAAAAAAGATAAAGAGGAAGCCTTTTTTAGCATATTACCAACGGCTACCCAATATGCTAGAAATGCCATTTTTTCAGGATTAATGCCAAGTGATATGGAAAAATTATTTCCGCAGTATTGGAAAAATGATACTGATGAAGGAGGGAAAAATATGCATGAAGCTGATTTCTTAGAGACTCAAATGAAACGTTTAGGCCTAACAAATTTAAAATATGAATATCACAAAATCACAAATCTTAAAAATGGAAAAAAATTAGCCAATAACTTCAAATCACTAAAAGACAATGATTTGACAGTTGTGGTTTATAATTTTGTTGATATGCTTTCGCATTCTAAAACCGAAATGGATGTCGTTAAAGAATTAGCATCAAACGATAAAGCATATAGGTCTTTAACACTGAGTTGGTTTAAAAACTCTCCGCTTTTAGATATGATTCAACAAGCACAACAATTAGGTTTTAAATTAATTCTAACTACAGATCATGGTACTATAAATGTAAACAACCCTTCTAAGGTTATTGGAGATCGAGATACCAGTTTAAATCTGCGTTATAAAACAGGAAGAAGCTTAACTTATGACAGCAAAGATGTACTCGAAGCCAAGGATCCAAAGGAGCTGCACCTACCTTCTATTAATATGAGCAGTTCTTATATTTTTGCAAAAAGTGATTTGTTTTTTGCTTACCCAAACAATTATAATCATTATGTTAGCTACTACAGAAATACCTATCAACATGGAGGTGTGTCTTTAGAAGAAATGGTTATTCCATTTGCTATTTTTAATCCCAAATAGCTCCACAAAAAGCAAATATCATCGATGAAATACGTTTTTACTTTGGTTTTTTCAATTATTATAACTAATATTGCTCATAAATTTTATTAAAATTGGAAATTTGCTATGGTATAAATGAGGTTGAGCAAGTCGCTAAACAGCTTATAGAGCACGCTAAAACAAAAACCTTGTTGTTCTATGGTGGTATGGGCGTTGGGAAAACAACACTTATAAAAACCATAGTTAGAATTTTAGGCAGCGATGATGACGTGAGCAGCCCAACGTTTTCAATTATTAATGAATATAAATTAAAAGAAGAAAAAATTTATCATTTTGATTTATATAGAATTAATAATTTAGAAGACGCTTACAATTTTGGAATTGAAGATTATTTAGATTCTGAGTATTGGAAATTAATTGAATGGCCCGAAAAAATTGACTCGATTTTATATGATGATTTTGATCGTATTGAAATAAAATTAGATACTGTAAACAATCGTATTTTAAGTTTAAATAAAATAGAAACAACACAATAACATACTAGCTTATGACGCATAAATAACATATTCTCCAGTAAATTTTGAGGTTTTACGGGAAACCCACATCGTGAATTTTAAAAATCATTGTTTTTAACATAATTTTAACATTTAGCGATTTACTTCAAGATAGTCTTTATTTACATTTGGGTATTAATTAATTAAATCCCTTTAAAATGAAAACAAAAAAGTACTTAGTTGCAATTGCAATTTTCGGAGGTATGATGTTTATGGCGCAAGCTGCTAACACTTACAATGTTGATGTACAAGACACAGCAAAAATTGAAAAGAAAAAAAGAGCAATCATCGCCTAAAGAAACAAAAGTAACTAGGGAGTTGATATTAGGTAGTGTAATCGCTACACTTATATCATTAACACCCTATTTATTTTCTTTATATGAAAGTGTTCCAGAACAACGCGTTTGGAGCACTTTTTTATTTACTTATGACAGTAGTGTTTGGGAAGATGCTAATTTTGCCATGTGGGTTTTCACTGGTAAATTTATTCCTTTATTTTTATTACTTATATGGTTTTTTACGTGCAGGCATTGGTGGTATCATTCGCTTTTAGTACCAATGGCTATGTACTTATTTCACATATTTCAAGTATTCAATGCTGAAAGTCAATATTTGGATGAATTTCAATTAATTTATATGATTCCTGTAATGGCTATTGTGATACCATCAATTTACCTAATTAGAGCTCGAATATTTAATAAAATTAATGATGCAACTAAATCTTTAGAAGAATTAGAAGAAGAGTTCAAAATATCACCTAAAAACTTTTGGGGCAAAGTAAAAGGCTATTTTTAGTTATTAGCTCCTAACCTATCTCTTTCCATTAAATCGATAATGTTTTTGTTGTTTTTTAATCTAAAATTCCCGAATTTATAATTAAATCCAAAGACTAACATTCTATTTTCAGATTGAAATCTTGAGAAAATGTCTTGATTTAGATACTTGGTGGTCGTATTAAAATTTTGTGTATTGAATATATCCAACATTCCTATATTAAAAGAAGCCCTATTATTCCAAAACATTTTTCTTAAATTAATATCTAAACTTGATATAAAACTAGTGTCAGTTGGACCATCGTTTATTGGAGACTTGTAATTAAAAGTTAAATCTGCTACTAAGCTTTTGTCTTTTAATAAAGTGAAATAGTTTATGATGTCAGAATAAAAAGTCCATTTATCTCCGGAAAACGCCACAGTACCGCCTTCAATTGGAATGAAATTAGTTTTATAATAATACATTGATGATAAAACATATAAATTCCAAAAATCATTCAGGGATACATAAGTTGTAAAATCTAAACCATAAGAAATTGATTCATCAGTATTTGTGAATTGATATACTAATTTATTGTTGCTATTATCTTGATAAAAATATTGCAAAGTGGGGTCATTTTCGTGCCTGTAATATAATTCAAAAGTATAATCTTGATTAAAAGTATACCCGAAAATAAATTGATCATCAATTTGAGGCTGTAAATTCGGGTCTCCTGTCATAAAAGTATTATCATTTAAAAAATATTTGAACGGATTCAATTGACTATATCTTGGGCGATAAATACGTTTGTTATAATTAAGATAGATTTCATTATTATTATTTATTCTATGTAATAAATAGAAAGAAGTAAAAAACTTCACATAATTATTATTATTAATTTGATTCACTGACAATGAATTTCCTTTAACATCCGTATACTCCAATCGAAGCCCTGTTTTTAAATTCCACTTTTTCCAATCTTTTGAGTAACTAGCGTATACTGCATAATTAGTTTCATCATACAAAAAAGTATCTGAATTCTGAAGATCCTGTTCCCTAATATCGTTTTCAAAAGTATACTGAGTTAAAATACTCTTAGAGTTTATATTTGATATTTTTCCTCCAGCTTCGAATTGCCCTGAATCGTTTATTGGCAACTCATAGTCTAATTGCCCTGTATACAGTTTTATTTTTTGACTTGAAAATGTTTGAAACTTATTAGTTCTTATGAGTGACTCATCTGGAAACAGATAATCCGTATCCACATTCTGGAAGCTAGAAAAATCATAATTAGTATGATGCGCACTTATTAAAAGTTTTTCACCTTCTTTTTTAAATTTGTGTATATAATCTAATGTAAAAGCAAGATTAAGCGTTTCATCAACTTTTCGGTTATCTGTAATAAATGTTGAGTCTAAAACTTTATTGCTACCAAAAACATCTGTTACAGAATTTCCATTGGTTTTAGAGTTTACCCGGGGAGATATAAGCATATTTGTTGAAAACCCTAAACTATTATTTTTATCTAACTCATAATCAATATTCGCATTTATATTTTGATTTGCTGTTTCTCTAGTTCTTCTAAAATCAGTTTCCCAACTGGAGGTTACTTGTTCATTGTCAATAAAATTAACAAACTCATCATTATTTCGAAAGTCCTTTCTTGGACTTATACTATAATTCAAATATGTATTGAGTTTTTTAGCTTTAAAAAAATGGCTCGTACCAAAAGCATATTTTGGGAATTGACTTCCTTGCTTATACGTACCAAAAATGCTACCGTTATACCCAGCAATAATATTTTTACTAGTTATAATGTTTAAAACCGAACCGCCTTCTGCTTCATATTTAGCCGGAGGATTCGTAATTACTTCAATAGACTTAATATTACTTGCCGAAGTACCTTCCAGAAGTTGTTGTATCTCATTGGAAGATAAATGCACCCGTCTATCATTAATATAAATGGTTGGCGTCGATTGCTTCACTGTAATTTTCTCATTATTTACCAAAACACCAGGCGTATGTTTTAAAACATCTAACACATTATTATTTGAAAGTGTTGAGTTTTCAACATTAAAAACTAATCTGTCAACCATTCTTTTTACAGTTGGTCTTTTGGCTACAATGGTTACGCCGTCAAGTTCTTGCACACTTTCTTTGAGAATAATGATTCCTAAATCAATATTTTCATTTAGTGTTATCACTTTTGAATAGTCTTCGAATCCTAAAAAACTTAATGTAATTGTGTAATCGCCTTTGTTAATATTTTCAATTTTGAAAGCACCAAAATCATCAGTGATTGTCCCTTTTATGATTTCTAAATTTGCTTTACTAACTAGCACAACACTGGCGTATGCTATAGATTTAGTGCTTGAATCATTTACAGTGCCACTAATACTAAATTCTTGCGAAAAACAAAACGAGGTATATAAAAAAATAACACAGGATAACAATTTTCTAAGCATACGCTAAATTACTGAAACAAAGTTATAATAATAAATTTTCGCCTTTAAAAAGGAAGTAATGTGGTTATTTTTTCTCACAAAAGTGATGGTTGCACAGCAATTATATGTTTAGAATGTGAAAACAATTATTTTTTCATATTATTTTCTAATTAAAAAAAATTATTTGTAATTTGAGATTTAATAATTTTATCTAATCCATGTCGAACCAACCACTTTCGCCTTTTACTAAACAGCAGCTTTTACCACAAGAAGAAACGCTTGAAATTTATAAGAAAAAAGGAGAGTTATTCATAGGTATTCCAAAAGAAACTGCGTTTCAAGAAAAGCGTATTTGCTTAACGCCAGATGCTGTTTATGCTTTGGTAAATAATGGTCATCGGGTTTTAATAGAATCTGGTGCTGGGAATGGCGCAAATTTTAGCGATAAAGATTATAGTGAATCTGGAGCTGAAATTACAAAAGATACGGCCAAAGTATTTTCGTGCCCAATGATTTTAAAAGTGGAACCCCCTACTCTAGATCAAATAAAGCTTTTGAACCCACAAACTATTTTAATTTCTGCGTTACAGCTTAAAACTCAAACTAAGAAATATTTTGAAGCTTTAGCATCAAAAAGAATCACGGCGCTAGCCTTTGAGTTTATTCGAGATACAGATGGTAGTTACCCTGCAGTAAGATCGCTAAGTGAGATTGCTGGTACGGCATCTGTATTAATCGCTTCAGAATTACTTTCTGATTCAAAAAGTGGTAATGGTTTAATGTTTGGTAATATAAGTGGTGTACCTCCAATAGAGGTTGTTATTTTAGGCGCAGGTACCGTTGGTGAATTTGCAGCGAGAAGTGCTTTAGGTCTTGGTGCTGGCGTTAAGGTATTTGATAATTCAATAACAAAATTAAGACGCATTCAATCTCAATTAGGTCGCCCGCTTTTCACATCAACCATTCAACCTAAAAATTTACTGAAAGCATTAAAACGCTGCGATGTTGTTATTGGAGCCGTAAGAGGTACAAACAGAGCTCCAATTGTAGTTTCTGAAGGCTTGGTGCAATCTATGAAAAAAGGCGCTATTATTATTGATGTTAGTATCGATATGGGTGGATGCTTTGAAACTAGTGAAGTTACATCGCACAAACATCCAACATATGTTAAGCATAATGTAGTGCATTACTGTGTTCCTAATATTCCTGCTAGATACCCACGGACAGCAACAGTTTCAATTAGTAATATTTTTACGCCTTATTTGCTAAAAATTGCAGAAGACGGTGGAATAGAAAATTCTTTAAGATTTGACAAGGGTTTAAAAAATGGATTGTACTTTTACCACGGAATTTTAACAAGTAAACCTGTTGGTGAATGGTTCGATTTAAAATACAACGATGTAAATTTGCTAATATTTTAATTGGCTTTTCATTAAACCCAAAACCCTAAACACTTTAAATGACACTTATTCAACGCATTGGTTATTATCTTGGTGGTTTTTCCATAGGATTAGTCATTCTTGCTTTCTTCTTAAGTGGCAAAAAAACATCTTGTAGTTATGGTCCGGATTCTCGAGTCTTAAAAAATATAAACTCAAAACAACTCATTTATAGCCCAGATATTTCTACCTTTTTAGATAATAAAACTATTGATTCTGCAGGTATAGACTATATTCTAAAAAAAGGGGATATTAATTTTTCTAATAGTCAACCAAGGCAAGAACCCTGCAGTGTTTATGCTGTAGAGGGTATTCACAATAATAATGAGGTTATTTTAACTGTTGAAAATTGTGATAGTATAGCAACTATTTTAAACCTTAAAATTTACAATTAAAAATGTTAAAACGACTCTTTGATGTTGTTTTCTCGGTAATTGGAATAATACTACTCTTTCCAATCTTACTATTAATTTCTATTCTAATAAAATTAGACTCAAAAGGACCAATACTCTTTATTCAAGGTCGGGTTGGAAAAAACAATAAAGACTTTAATATATTTAAATTTAGAACCATAAGCGTGCAGTCCAATAAAAAAGGATTATTAACTCTTGGGAATAATGATTCAAGGATAACCAAAATTGGTTATGTCTTAAGGCGTTATAACATAGATGAATTTCCGCAACTTATTAATATCCTTAAAGGGGATATGAGTTTCGTTGGACCCAGACCAGAACTGCGTTATTATGTCAATTTTTATAATGATGATGATATGAAAATATTTGATGGGCGACCAGGTATTACAGGTTTGGCCTCTTTAAAATATAGAAACGAAGTTGAACTTTTAAAAACAGCCAAAGATCCTGAAGCTTTTTATATCAAAACGATTATTCCAGATAAGTTAAAATATAATAAAGCGTATATCAGTAAGAGAAATTTCTTTTTTGATCTGAAACTTATCGGACTTACTATTGTTAAAGTGATTACCAAATAGAAATACACTAAAATCTATTTTACGCCATTATATCTTATTGTTAAAGACTTTATTTTCTGCGTTTTTTCTCTTTTTTAATTAACGCTAATTCTCTTCCTGTTTGTCCAGCTACCGATGTATTTTCTTCCGCGCGTCTAATCAAATAAGGCATAACATCCTTTACGGGTCCAAAGGGCACGTACTTTGCAACATTATAACCTTTATTAGCCAGATTAAAACTAATATGATCACTCATACCATATAGTTGACCAAACCAAATACGCGGGTCATTGTTGAGTAATTTTTTTTCATTCATTAAATTCATTAAAAGATAAGAACTATCTTCATTGTGGGTCCCAGCAAACAAGGACATACAATCTAAATGGTCCATCATATAATGCACTCCATTATTAAAATTCTGGTCTGTTTCAAATTTAGTGTCACATATAGGTGATTTATAACCTTTTTCTTCAGCTCTTTCATTTTCCTTTTCCAAATAAGCCCCTCGTACCAATTTAAAACCTAGAAAATAATTTCCTCTTTTAGCTTTTTTATGTTCCTGTTCTAAGAATGCCAGCCTATCATATCTATACATTTGTAATGTATTGTAAACTATGGGTTTTTCTGTATTATAAATAATCATTAAATTGGTGATAAGGGCATCACAAGCATCTTGCATCCAACTTTCTTCTGCATCAATTAAAACAGCCACATCATGAGCCTTAGCTTTTTTACAAACAGCATCATAGCGTTCTAAAACTCTAGACCACTCTGCTTCCTCCGTTTTGCTTAAAGCATCTCCACTACTTATTTTTTCATATAAATAATAACGTCCAAAACCACTTGGCTTAAATACGGCGATTGGTATGGCATCAATTTCGTTTGCAAAATCAATTATTTTCAAAATTTTATCTCTGGCAGCATCAAACTCGTTTTCGCTTTCTTTGCCTTCAACAGAATAATCTAAAACAGAACTCACCCCTTTTTGATACATGTTATCTATTACAGATAAACAATCTTCTTCATTCACACCACCACAAAAATGATCAAAAACCGTAGAACGAATTAAGCCTTCAATTGGTAAATGCGCTTTAATAGCAAAATTAGTAGCAGCAGTCCCAATACGAACTAAGGGTTCTATAGAAATCATTTTAAATAAGAAATATGCACGCTCTAATTCAGAGTCTGTCTTTAATGAAAAAGCAATTTCGGTATCGTTAAAAATTAAATCTGTGTTCATGTTATAAAATTTACATAAAGATAATTATAGCTAAGTTATAATTTTATATAAAAACTTCTTAATTTCACAGCCTTAAAAAAACAATAATTCTTCTATGGATTCTATTACATCTAACACTAGTATAATTCATTTTAATGACACGTGCTTTAACGCTTTAAATCAACACATTAAAGCGCATAATTTTTCTAAAATTTTTATTTTAGTTGATGAAAACACACATTTACATTGTCTCCCTAAACTTTTAGAACATTTAGAAACAGATAAGACGATAGAAATTATTGAAATAGAATCTGGTGAAATAAACAAAACCATCGATACGTGTGTTGGAGTTTGGAATACACTTTCTGACTTGGATGCCGACAAAAAAAGTGTAATGATTAATATTGGTGGTGGTGTCATAACAGACTTAGGAGGTTTTGCAGCTTGCACTTTTAAGCGTGGTATGGCCTATATAAATATTCCCACGACCTTACTATCTATGGTTGATGCTTCTGTTGGTGGGAAAACGGGGGTTGATTTAGGACATTTAAAAAACCAAATAGGTGTTATTAATAATCCTGATTTGGTGCTAATTGATACTAATTTTTTAGAAACGCTACCTAAAAATCAAATGCGCTCTGGCTTAGCAGAGATGCTCAAGCATGGGTTAATTACTGGAGAAGGCTATTGGAATAAATTTCAAGATCTATCCAAACTTTCACTTGACGATTTA
>Ga0209715_1000116_pt1 | contig 66887 bp, 63 predicted proteins | sample COGITO_mtgs_1205_2_FD_184809 | JGI IMG/M metagenome (GOLD analysis project Ga0209715, IMG submission 184809) | Pelagic marine microbial communities from North Sea - COGITO_mtgs_120503 (SPAdes) (version 2) | ecosystem: Environmental > Aquatic > Marine > Epipelagic ... | reverse complement strand
GTTCGAAATCATCCGCCTGAAAAGCGGTAATTTGCGCACGAATTGTTGTTTCAATCTCTTGGCTCTCGGCCCAGGCCGGCAGTGCCGCCGCAACCCAAAAAGCAATTGCTAAAATGAACGGTCTCATAACACCCTCCTGTTGACTAGCATAAAAATAGGACGCAACGGGAGGGGGTCAAATTCGTCGCAGGTTAGGTAAACTCGCCAGCAAGGCCTTTGTCGATCAGGGCTATGCTCTCCTGGATGCCCAAAAGCGCAATAAATCCGCCAAACCGCGGCCCCTGTGATGCGCCCAAAAGCACCTCATAGAGCGCTTTGAACCAATCGCGCATCGGGTCAAACCGCTCGCGCCCACAGGCAAAAACCAAAGATTGCAGCGCATCCCCATCCAAACCTTGATCCCAAGCCTTCAGCCCGTCGCGCAGCGCGATCAAAGCCTTACGTTCGATATCCGTAGGCGCGCGGTAGACTTTGGCAGGTTTGACAAAATCATTGTAATAACGGACCGCAAACCCCGCCGCCGCGTCTAAGTCCGCATGGGTTTCGGCGGAGGCCTCGGGCGCATAACGTTTGATGAATCCCCAGAGTTGATCTTTATCCTCCGCCCCAGACACAGACGCCAGATTGAGCAGCATTGAGAAAGGTACGACCATTTTGCTGACCGGTACATGGCCGCCATGAATATGCCAAGCCGGATTGTTCAGACGTGCTTTGTCGTCTTGCCCCTCATAGGCCCGCAATTGCTGGTGATACTCATCTACCGCCTTGGGGATGACATCAAAATGCATCCGCTTGGCGGTTTTGGGTTTTAGATACATGAAGTAAGACAGGCTTTCCGTGCTGGCATAGGTCAACCACTCATCAATTGACACGCCATTGCCGGAGGTCTTGGAAATTTTCTGCCCATTTTCGTCGAGGAACAATTCATAGCTGAAATGTTCCGGTGCAGGTTGCCCCAGAATACGGCAAATTTTGTCATAAATCGGGGTATTGGTGGAGTGATCCTTGCCATACATCTCAAAATCCACCCCAAGGGCCGCCCAGCGCGCACCAAAATCGGGTTTCCACTGCAACTTGACATTGCCACCCGTCACCGGAAGGGTCATTTCTTCACCCTCTTCAGTGTCAAAGGTGATTGTGCCATTTTGGGCGTCCACAAATTTCATCGGCACATAAAGCACCCGTCCTGTTTCAGGATGAATGGGCAGAAAAATTGAGTAAGTCTTCTGACGTTCCTCGCGCAGCGAGGCCAGCATCACCTTCATGATGTCATCATATTTTTCCACAGCACGCAGCAAAACCTGATCAAACTGACCCGATTGATAAAACTCCGTGGCACTGATGAAATCATATTCAAAGCCAAATGTGTCCAAAAACCGACGCAACATGGCGTTGTTGTGATGACCGAAACTCTCATATTCCTCAAAAGGATCTGGTACAGAGGTCAAGGGCCGCTGCAAATGCTCGATCAGCCTCTCCGGGTTTGGCACATTGCCCGGCACTTTGCGCATACCGTCGAGATCATCAGAGAAACACACAAGCCGGGTTGGCAGGTCACTCAATTCTTGGAATGCGCGCATAATCATTGTGGTGCGCGCCACTTCGCCAAAAGTGCCAATATGCGGCAACCCACTGGGGCCATAGCCCGTTTCAAACAAGACATAGCCCTTTTCAGGCGGCTTATTTTGAAAGCGTTTCAAAATCCGCCGCGCTTCTTCAAAGGGCCAGGCTTTCGATTGAGTAGCAGCGTCTCGCATTTTGGACATGTTTAACTCCAGTTTCCTGACGCTTCCCTATTGCCGCAGAGGCCTCGGGTCAATAAGTTGTACCCACAGCTAGAAAGGTCGTCGCTTCGTGAACACCCATCCCCCGTCTCTGTCATCACAAGATTGTCTGGTTGCGGTCATGATTGCCGTATCTGCAAGTGACGAAAATATTCGCACAGCAGAGCTGATGAGCATTCAAGCGATTGTAAACCACCTGCCGATCTTTGGAGAATATGATGTAGACCGCATCAAATCTGTGGCCGCTATGGTTTTGGATCTTTTGTCCGAAGAAGACGGGCTTGACGCTCTGTTTGGCTTGATCCGGGACAGCCTGCCCGTTGGTTTAAACGAAACTGCCTATGCTATGGCCTGCGATGTGGCCGCGGCGGATGGAAGACTAGGGCAAGTCGAGTTGCGCATGCTGCAAGAAATTCGCCATGAGCTTGAGGTGGACCGCCTGCATGGGGCGGCTATAGAAGCGGGCGCACGCGCAAGGTTTCGCACCCTATCGTAAATGCCCCAGCCAATCGCGCAAAATCGCATATTGCAAGCTACGAGATCGCGCCTCCCAACCCTTGGCCCCCCGTGGATTTTCACTGCCTTTTACTTTTTCACGCCGCGCCATATCGGCTGTCAATATAGAAAAGCCAAGGCTTTTGCCTTTATATGTGAGATATCCGGACAGCGAGCTGACAAAATTTAATGTACCTGTTTTTACCCGCAGATCCACACCATCCATCGGCTTTCCTTTGTCCCGCAGAATCTTGGGCTTGAGCAAATCGGCCAGCCCGTTGCGGTGGTGCCAGGCCATGAACATTGCCAGTCCACCAGCCGTAAGCCGCGATTGATCCGACAGACCGGAATGATCAACAACCGCGCCACGCATCCCATGGGCCTGAGCAAACTGGCTCAGAGCCGACGCCGATTGGCGCATCGTTGGCGCGCCCGAGGCTGTGAGGCCGATCACCTCAGCCGTTAAATTCGTCGATAATTTCAACATTGATTTGGCAATTTCATAATAAGGGCGCGACTCCTTTTGTGCGATATCCACCGTCATCACCGCATCCGGGTATTGCCCCTCAACGATGGTTGGAGACGGCAGCTGCATCCCCATCTCTGCGCATATCGCCTGAAAGGCTTCACCGGCGTAGCGCCTTGGATTGCGCGCCGGCAACCACCGCCCCCCATCCTTGCCCAAGACCGCGCGCTGAACGGACCACTGCTCGCGTTCCGGTGAGTGTTGATAGGCATAGCTTGGCGCTACCCGCTCTGCAACGCGCATCCCAATGGAAGGGATTTGTGGCCGATATATGCGCCCCGGCGCGCTCATCGACAGATCATAGCCGCCACCAGCCTGGCGTGCCCATTCGAATTGCACCCGGTTGAGGTTTAAGTTCACTCCGGCAATCGCTGGGTTGTAATTGGCTTGCGGCAATTGGCTGCTGTCAATTTCACGTTGGTAGGGAAAACCATTGTCCACAATCACAAGCCGACCTTTAAACTGTTGAATACCTGTTTTTTGGAGGGCCTTGGCAAAATTGACCAAATCATCTGTGTGCAGAGTGGGATCCGCAGATCCGGTCAAAATGATATCCCCAACAAACGCCCCATTTATGACCCGCCCCTGAATGCTCAAACGTGTGATAAATTGAAAATCGCGCCCAAGTTTCTGCAAGCCATAGGCAGCAGTCAGTGCTTTGGTCACGCTGGCCGGGGGCAATTCAGTCTCAGGTAAATATGCGTCGAGAAGCCTGCCATTTTCTGGATCCATCAGAGCGCAGCTGACCTGACCTTTGAGAGAAAACGAGCGGATAACCGCAGCCGCCCCGCCCAAAAGGTCAGACGATGCAGCAGGCCTTGCGACGGGCCGCAACGAATTCAAGGGCGCCACAGCAAAGGCTGAAGAGCCAAGCGCCGCCAGGGCTGTGCTGAGCGCGGCTCTGCGTGTGAGGGTATTTTCCATTCCCAATGGCTAGCGGGGCGCGTGGGTCTTTGGCAAGATGATTTTCCACAGGGCTGGTGCCGAAGGCGGGTGGCTGTTAACCCGGCAGGATGTGGCGTGCGATACTTTTTATGTTCATCGGCATGATGCTGATCCCAACCGGTGATGCCGCCAGCAAATTGCTGTCGAATAGCCATGGTTATCATCCCTTTTTCATCGCCTGGGCCCGGTTCGCCGTCGGGTCAATCTTGGTGCTGCCCTTTATACCGCGGAGCTGTTTCACGGTGTTTCGCAACCCGGTGGCTTGGGGTCGCGGATTGCTGCTGGCGACCGGCATCAGTGTCATCACCTTCGCCGTTGCATTGGAGAACTTAGCCAATGTTTTCGCCGTCTTTTTCATCGGGCCAATTATCAGCTATATTCTGGCGGCCATCTTCTTGAAAGAAGCCGTGACCCCCCCGCGCAGCGCCCTGCTCTTCCTCGGCTTCATTGGAATTTTGCTCATTGCCAGACCCGGCTTTGGCTTTTCCATTGGACTGGCTTGTGCCCTTTTTGCCGGGTGCACCTATGGAGTTTTTCTAACCCTGTCGCGTCTGGCCGCGGGCCAAGAGGAGCCCAAAGCGCTTTTGTTCTCACAAATGCTCATTGCCACCATCCTCTGCACGCCCATGGCACTGATATATTGGCCCCAGCAGCTCTTCGCCAGCCCGGACATGCTCGCCATCTCTGGCGGCGCCTCTATGCTTGGCAATATGTTTTTGATCTTCGCCTATAAGCTTGCACCGGCAACCCGCATGGCACCCTTCGTCTACTTTCAACTTGTGGGCGCATTGCTATTGGGATGGGGTGTCTTTGGCACACTACCCGATATCTGGGGGCTTGCCGGTTTGGCCTTGCTGATGATCTCAGGCTTTGGTTCCGCCCTCTTGCGCCGTTAACTCCAAGCCCCGCGGTTGCGAATAGCCGAGGAACTTGCCGGGCTCTGGGGCATATCCACAAAACACCAGGCCGGTGCCGTGCGATGGCTCAAAAGCCTTGAAGCGCGTGCGGCAAGTCTCTCTGAGGCGAAGCGCCGCGCCGCAGGTGCGCATTGCGCCGCCAGCCCTTCCCCGGGCCGAGCTAGAACACCAACCGGCATAAGCTGGAATATATCCTGCCAATCACGCCAGTGATGGATCTGCGCCAGATTATCTGCCCCCATAAGCCAAGTGAAATGCGTGGTGGAATAGATCGCCCGCAGCTCGCGCAAGCTGTCGCAGGTGAACCTTGTGTCCAGCTGCGTTTCCACATCGGTGATGACGATGCGCGGATGGTCGATCAGGCGTTTCGCATGGGCCACCCGCTTATCCAGCGGCGCAGGTCCGCGCAGCTTTAAGGGATTGGCAGGGCTAACGAGCCACCAGATTTGATCAAGATCAAAGCGCTTGAGCGCCTGGTCAGAAATCCGCACATGCCCTTCATGGGCCGGATCAAACGACCCGCCCAAAAGACCCACACGCCGCCCGGCGTTAGATTGTGGCAAGTTAAACCGCATCATTCCTTACCTTTAGCGCAGATAGACCCCTGCGCAAGCCATGGCCGCACCAGTTTTCTCAATTTCACATTTGCGCCCACGCGCGCGCCACTGTAACAGGGGTTTAAATTCTTCAGTCTAACACCCGGGGGCACAGATGGCCGCATATCAATATGTATACCACATGGATGGCGTTTCAAAAACTTATCCTGGTGGAAAAAAATGCTTCGAAAACATTCGACTATCGTTCCTTCCCGGAGTGAAAATCGGTGTGGTTGGGGTAAACGGCGCCGGGAAATCAACCCTGCTCAAAATTATGGCCGGCTTAGATACGGATTTCTCTGGCGAAGCCTGGGCGGCGGAAGGCGCGAAAGTTGGCTACCTGCCACAGGAGCCGAAACTGGAAGAAGGCCTGACCGTCCGCGAAAATATCATGCTGGGGGTGAAGGCCAAAAAAGACATCCTGGATCGCTATAATGATCTGGCGATGAATTACTCCGACGAGACCGCCGATGAAATGGCGCAGCTGCAAGACGAGATTGATGCTAATAATCTTTGGGATTTAGATGCCCAAATTGACGTCAGTATGGAGGCACTGCGCTGTCCACCAGACGATGCGATGCCCGAAAATCTTTCGGGCGGTGAAGCGCGCCGCGTGGCGCTGTGCCGGCTGTTGCTTGAGCAGCCTGATATGTTGCTGCTTGATGAGCCAACCAACCACCTGGATGCCGAAACCATTGCTTGGCTACAAAAGCACCTGATTGACTACTCCGGTACAATCCTAGTGGTCACTCACGACCGCTATTTTCTCGATGATATTACCGGCTGGATCCTCGAGATCGATCGTGGGCAAGGCGTGCCGTATGAAGGCAATTACTCCTCTTGGCTCGAACAAAAGGCAAAGCGCTTGGCCCAAGAGTCCCGTGAGGATAAGTCCAAACAAAAAACGCTGGAACGTGAATTGGAATGGATGCGGCAGGGTCAAAAGGCCCGGCAGGCCAAATCGAAAGCCCGTATTGCCGCCTATAATGATATGGCCAATCAATCCGAGCGTGAAAAAGTGGGACGTGCCCAAATTATCATCCCAAATGGACCACGGCTGGGTTCAAAGGTCATTGAAGTCTCAGGGCTTAAAAAAGCCATGGGCGACAAGTTGTTGGTAGAAGATCTCTCGTTTTCACTGCCACCCGGTGGCATCGTTGGGGTGATCGGCCCCAATGGCGCGGGCAAGACCACCCTGTTCAAAATGCTTACCGGGCAAGAACAGCCCGATGAAGGCGCGGTTGAATACGGGGATACAGTGCAATTGTCCTATGTTGATCAATCTCGCGATGATTTGGATCCCAATGCCAATGTTTGGGAGGCTATTGCAGACGGTCTTGATGTAGTGCAACTGGGAGATGTGGAGGTCAACGGGCGGGCCTATTGCTCAGCGTTTAACTTCAAAGGCGCGACTCAGCAGAAAAAAGTCAGCTTATTGTCTGGCGGAGAACGCAACCGGGTCCATATGGCGCGATTGCTGCGTGCAGGTGGCAATGTCTTGCTGCTCGATGAGCCGACCAATGATCTGGACGTGGAGACCCTACGGGCGCTGGAAGATGCTCTGGTTGATTTTGCCGGCTGCGCTGTGGTCATCTCACACGACCGCTTTTTCCTTGACCGGATCTGCACCCATATCCTCGCCTTTGAGGGCGACGCGCATGTAGAATGGTTTGAGGGCAATTTCGAAGACTACGAGGAGGACAAAAAACGCCGCCTCGGTGTCGATGCCCTGCAACCCACGCGCATCAAGCATAAGAAATTCGCGCGTTAAGCCAGTCCGTATTAAAAGCGTATCCCTGTCTCTCGTTAAGGCGCGTTGCGCGCCGGCACGAGGGTCTTCCCCCTCTGCGCGTCTTCTGGCTTGCAAAAAAAATTCGAAACGGCCATATGGCCCTTGCGACCGTTACCGCATTTCGACCAACTGTTTTGCTTACAAGGCCACAGTCCTCGACATGAAATGACTGACGCCGACCTGCCGCAATAACGTGGGCAGTAATGTAAAATGGAGTACACGGGATGGCTACTGGCACCGTAAAATGGTTTAACGCAGACAAAGGTTATGGCTTTATTGCACCGGACAATGGCGGCGAAGATGTGTTTGTACACATCACAGCTGTACAACGCGCGGGTTTGGACGGTCTGAATGACAACCAAAAAGTAAGCTTTGAAGTCGAAACCGGCCGCAACGGCCGTGAAGCTGCGACTGATTTGCAAGCACAATAATATGATTTAGGGCCAATCTAAACCGAGGGTTTATTCCGCATTACTTAGATTGGCCCTTTTCATGGAGCCCCGGTCTCAAGGGCGGCTTGGGCATGGGCAATTCATGCCAATCCTTTAAGGTCTACTGCCGCGAAATTTGTTGCAACAGCGGCAAAAGAGCGCCCATATCCGGGCCATGAGACTGGCCCGTCAAGGCTTTTCGCAGCGGCATAAACAGAGCTTTGCCCTTGCGTCCAGTGGCCTCTTTGACCGCCGATGTCCAAGCGCCCCAAGTGCCGGAATCGTAAGGGCCGGCAGGCAGCATAGATAGAGCCTGGGCTACAAAATTCCTATCTTCCACATCAATCACCGGGGTGGCGCCATTTTGGATCAAATCCCACCAGCCTGCGAGATCATGCAGGGTCGATATATTGCCGCGTGTGACGTGCCAGAAGTCCTCAGCGATTTCAACCGGAACGCCAATAGCCGCCACATCTGCAGCAACGGCCTCCAACTCAAGCCCCTGCAAATATTTTGCAGTCAGCGGCACCAAATCAGCTTCGTCAAATTTCGTTGGAGTAGAGCCAAATTTCGTCAGCTCAAAACCTGCGATGATCTCCTCCATGGAGTCCCGCAGCTCAACCGGATCGGACGATCCCAGACGCGCCAAATGGCTCAACAGCGCCATCGGTTGCACGCCTGCCGCCCGCATGTCTCGCAAAGCCAATGAACCCAGCCGCTTGGACAGGCCCTCCCCTTTGGGACCAGTCAACAACGAATGGTGGGCAAAATTCGGCACTGATCCGCCAATAGCTTGGATCATCTGGATTTGTGTCGCGGTATTGGTCACATGGTCTGACCCACGGACCACATGGGTCACGCCCATATCCGCATCATCGCAGATGGAGGCCAGCGTGTAGAGCACCTGCCCATCACCGCGGATCAGCACCGGATCGCTCACTGAGGCGGCATCAATCGACAGATCTCCAAGGATCCCATCGCTCCATTCAATTCGTGATTGCTCAAGCTTAAAGCGCCAGTGACCCATGCGTTCTGCACGCAGCGCCGTGCGCTCTGCCTCTGAAAGCGCCAATGCCGAGCGGTCATAAACCGGGGGCTTGCCCATATTCAATTGTTTTTTACGTTTTAGGTCTAATTCGACAGGCGTTTCAAAACACTCGTAAAACAGCCCTTGGTCGCGCAGCTGATCGGCCACTTCTGCATAGCGGTCAAACCGGGCAGATTGACGCTCAATGCGATCCCAATGCAGTCCCAGCCAGTCCAGATCGCGCTTTATCGCCTCAACATATTCCGCCTTAGAGCGCTCTGGATCTGTGTCATCAATCCGCAGAATAAACTCTCCACCCGCCTGACGCGCGATAAGATAGTTAAACAGCGCAGTGCGCAGATTGCCGATGTGAAGGTAGCCCGTGGGCGAAGGGGCAAAACGAGTGGTTGTCATAGGGTTCTCCTGTTGCGCTGTCTTTACACATAGGGCGCAGGAGATGTCCAGATATGGCCGCGCGACCCTATGTGCTGTGATCGCGCCAGCGATTGGCTATGGGATAGCGCCGATCCAACCAAAAGGCCCGCGGAGATAGGCGCGTCCCCGGCGCAGATTGGAAGCGCTTATACTCGCTCACATAGATCAAATGCTCGATTTTCTTGACTGTTTTGCGCTCAAAACCGACCGCCACGCAATCGGCCACTGAGGCCTCATCATCCACCAACATCTGCAAGATACCGTCAAGCACCGGATAGGGTGGCAGGCTGTCTTCGTCTTTTTGATCAGCGCGCAACTCTGCGCTGGGAGCCTTGTCGATAATGCGGGGATCAATAACCACGCCGTCCGGTCCCCTCATCCAGTCACGGTGATGCGCATTGCGCCAGCGGCAGATGTCAAACACCCGCGTTTTATACAGATCCTTAATCGGATTATATCCTCCCGCCATATCCCCATAGATCGTCGCATAGCCAACCGCCACTTCTGACTTATTGCCCGTTGTCAACAGCATATGCCCCAACTTGTTGGACAGGGACATCAACAACAGGCCGCGCAAGCGAGACTGGAGATTCTCCTCCGTTGTATCCGCAGGCCGGCCGGCAAAAATCGGCGCCAAACTCTCAGTGATCGCCGCCTGCGGCCCGGTGATGGGCAAGGTTTGCAAGGGCGCGCCCAGCGCTTGCGCCACCGAGACAGCGTCCTGAAGCGATGCTTGGCTTGTGAATTGCGAGGGCAACATGACGCAATGCACATTCTGCGGCCCCAGCGCATCAGCAGCAATTGTGGCAACAATGGCAGAATCGATCCCACCCGACAGCCCCAAGACCGCCGATGAAAAACCGGTTTTGCGCATATAATCGCGCAAAGACAGAACCATCGCATAGTAGTCTTGTTCAAAAGCATCCGGCCAATGGGCCAGAGTGCCTGTGCCGGCCTGCCAGCCTTGATCGGTCAGCTCAAAATCCACATGCGCAATGCAATCTTCAAACAACGGCAAAGACAGAGCCAAAGCACCACCGGGATTGAGTACGAATGATCCGCCATCAAAGACCTGATCATCCTGGCCACCAACCATATTCACATAGACCAATGGCAGCCCGGTTTCGACCACCCGCGCGACCATATGCGCCATGCGCACATCCATTTTGCCCCGCGCGAAGGGCGAACCGTTCGGCACAAAAAGCACTTCTGCACCAGATTCGGCCAAGGCCTCGGGTACATCCGCATGCCAGGCATCTTCGCAAATCGGCGTACCAATCCGCAGGTTGCCTACCCGGTAAGGCCCAGAGACATCCGCCGATTGATAGAGGCGTTTTTCGTCGAACACATCATCATTTGGCAAAATATGCTTTTTAATTACAGTTTGGATACGGCCGCCAGCAAGAATATAATATGCATTATAAAGACCGGTCTGATCACGAAACGGCCCACCGATCCCCATGGCCGGCCCCTCAACACAAGATTGGGCCAGGCCCTGAATTTGCGCTATCGTATCGCGGGTAAACGCTGGTTTAAGCACCAGATCTTGCACTTGATAGCCGGTGACAAACATCTCTGGCAACATAACCATATCAGCGCCCGCGCGTTTGGCCACTTTCCAAGCCTCAAGCGCTTGCGCCGCATTGCCAGCAAGATCACCCACTGTTGCGTTGAGCTGCGCCATGGTTAACCTAAATCTCTGTGTCATCTACCTGCTCAATCCTGTCAAACCCATGTCTTATCTATCAGACATCCGCCGAAGCAAAAGCCCAATCGAAAGGGAAATGTGGAAAGACATTGCCCTCACGGATGAGGTTTACTAGTCTGAGATGAATAAAAATAGAGTCAGTCCGACGCTGAGCCATTGCCCAAGAGGTTAAAACTTCAATGAATAAGAAGATCGCACATCTCCTATTGGTCACAGCGACCTTGCTATTGAGCGGCCTAGCCCAGGCGCAAACTGCCACAATCCAGTCGAAACAATATGAAGACGGTGGCTATTATGAGGGCACGTTCAAAAACGGTCGCCAACACGGCCAAGGCACCTACACCCTACCGTCCGGGTATAAATATACCGGCAATTGGGAAAATGGTGAAATTTCTGGCCAAGGTGAGGCAATCTTTCCTGATGGGTCGGTCTACATAGGTGCATTTTCGAACGGGAAGCCTCATGGAGACGGCCGCGTAACCTATGCAGACGGTGGAACCTATGAAGGCAGCTGGGTGGCCGGCAAAATCGACGGAGAAGGCGTGGCGGTTTATGCGAACGGCCTGCGCTATGAAGGGCAGTTTCGCGATACCAAACACCACGGCCAGGGTATTCTCACCTCTGACAGCGGATATCGCTATGAGGGCAATTGGGTTGACGGGGAAAAACAGGGCACCGGCACCATTATCTATTCGGATGGGGCGGTCTACCAAGGATCCATTGAGGCTGGCGAGCGCTCTGGAGCTGGCATTCTAACCATGCCCGATGGAGTGATCTATGAGGGCAATTGGACCAAAGGTAAAATCAATGGGGAGAGCACCCTCACTCATGCCAACGGCGATGTTTTTACTGGGATTTTGCAAGATGGTAAGCGCGAAGGACGTGGCAAGTTTGTCTATGCCAATGGCGATGTTTACGAAGGTCAATTCCACAAAGACCGCCGCCACGGCAATGGCACTTTTCTCGCCGCAGATGGGTATCGTTACTCTGGCAGCTGGCAGAATGGTAAAATTTCAGGGCGCGGTGAAGTGCGCTACCCGGATGGGTCGATCTATATTGGCGCCTTTTTGAATGATCTACCGGAAGGTGTGGGCAAAATAACATATCCAGATGGCTCGACATATGAGGGAAATTGGAAAGCCGGGGTCATTGAAGGGGCCGGAAAAGCAACCTACCCCAATGGGTTGGTCTATGAAGGCAGCTTTAAAAATGCGCAAAACCATGGCTATGGCATTATGACGTTTTCCGACAGTTATCGCTACGAAGGTAACTGGAAAGATGGCAAGCGCCACGGTGCCGGGCAAGCGCGATACCGCGACGGTACGACCTATGTCGGCGGGTTTGTCGAGGGGCAACGCTCCGGTGACGGCTACATCAAAATGAAGGATGGCTTTAGCTATACAGGCGAGTGGCTCGACGGCGAAATCCACGGCTTTGGCACCGCCACCTATGCCAATGGGGACGTCTACACGGGAAGCTTTGTCGATGGTCGCCGCCAGGGTACGGGCACGATGCGCTATGCCACAGGCGGCGTGGAGAGAGGCACTTGGGACAACGGAGTTTTGCAGCCAGCCGAAGACACGGCACCTGCGCCCGGCGGAGCGGCTGGCCCCTCCGAATGACGTGGGTGGCTGTTCACCATGGGACCATAGATCCGTTCTGATCGAAAAATTGCCCGGTCTCATGGGCCCCGCGCGCTTCAATAACCTCATGCAATCTTGCGGCAGCCTCTGGCGCGGGGCGAGCGTCATATTTGGCTGAAAAGGGCCGGGTTAACGGCGTGTCGACAGTGCCAGGATGCAGTGCAAAACATGATAGCTGTGGGTGACTGCGGGCCAACTCAATCGCAGAGGTGCGCAAAATTTGATTTAGGGCAGCCTTGGCCGCTCTATAGGATATCCAGCCCCCCAGCCGGTTGTCACCAATCGACCCTACCCGCGCAGAAAGAACCGCGATCCGTGCAGGGCAATCACGCGGCAGCAAAGGCCCAATCTGCCCTAGAATGAGCGCTGGACCAATGGCGTTGACCTGCATCTGGGCCGCCATGGTTTGCGCCGTCACAGCCTTAATGGTCTTTTCCGGTCCAACCCCGTCCAGCGTCAACGCCCCCGTAGCAATGATGATCGTGTCGAAGGGCCCCTTTAGAGTCGCTATTGCGGGGGCGATACTGTGCTCTTGTGTTAAATCTAACCCATGCTCTTTGCGAGACAGGCCCGCGCACTGCCAACCCTGGCTGCGGTAGGTCTCTGCCAGAGCAGTTCCAATAGCGCCCGAGGCTCCGATGATCAAAATCCGTTTCATGGTTCCGAGATAGGGCCCATCACCAAAACGGCCACTGAATAGCCGCATTTTGCCAAAAATTGCTTGCGTGCAACGGAGTTTGTCCTATTTTTCACTTCCCATTTGGGAAATCACAGCTATACCTATGGCCATGGAACATTTGACTGAGCAACTCCTCCTTCTAACACTTAGCCTCGGCTGAGCGTGCTTTGCGGCGCGGGACGCTCGCCTAAGCCCAGCGCCGAACCTTTCCATGACCCTAGCAGAAGAACAGTCCTATGACCCAAGATCGTGTATATATTTTCGATACCACTTTGCGTGACGGTGAGCAAAGCCCTGGCGCAACCATGACTCATTCCGAAAAGCTCGAATTGGCAGAAATGCTTGACGATATGGGCGTGGACATCATTGAGGCCGGATTCCCTATCGCCTCGGAAGGGGACTTCAAGGCAGTCAGCGACATCGCCAAACGCAGCAAAAACGCTATGATCTGCGGCCTTGCTCGTGCCAATTTCAAAGATATTGATCGCTGTGCCGAAGCGGTGCGCCATGCGGCTCAGCCCCGCATTCATACATTTATCGGCACATCGCCCCTGCACCGTGCCATTCCCAACCTGACCCAAGATGAAATGGCCGAGCGCATTCACGAAACCGTCACACATGCGCGCAATCTATGCGACAATGTGCAATGGTCGCCAATGGATGCCACTCGAACAGAATATGACTACCTTTGCCGCACGATTGAAATCGCCATAAAAGCCGGCGCGAGCACGATCAACATTCCTGATACGGTTGGCTATACGGCGCCGCGCGAAAGCGCAGAGCTGATCAGGCGTTTAATCAAAGACGTGCCCGGTGCCACAGAGGTGATTTTTGCCACCCATTGCCACAATGATCTTGGCATGGCCACCGCCAATTCCTTGGCCGCTGTGGACGCTGGCGCACGACAAATTGAATGCACCATCAATGGCTTGGGAGAGCGCGCGGGCAATACCGCCCTCGAGGAGGTCGTGATGGCCATGAAAGTACGCAATGACATCATGCCCTACCGCACACAGATCGACAGTACAAAAATAATGGCCATTAGCCGTCGCGTGGCCACGGTGTCAGGCTTTGCGGTGCAGTTTAATAAAGCAATCGTCGGAAAAAATGCCTTTGCCCATGAGAGCGGGATTCACCAAGATGGCATGCTGAAAAATGCCGAGACTTTTGAGATCATGCGGCCTGAAGATGTTGGATTGAGCGAAACCAACCTGGTCATGGGCAAACACTCCGGCCGCGCCGCACTGCGCTCCAAGCTCAAGGATCTGGGCATTGATTTGGCAGACAATCAATTGAACGACGTCTTTGTGCGCTTCAAAGATCTGGCGGATCGCAAAAAGGAGGTGTTTGACGAAGATCTTCTTGCCTTGGTTCGGGCAGATACCGCCGACGAGCAATCCGATCACCTCAACCTCAAATCTTTACGCGTGGTCTGCGGCACCCAAGGTCCGCAGGAGGCCAGCTTGGAGTTATCCATTGATGGGGTTGTGCGCAGTGTTACCGCCACAGGTGACGGCCCGGTCGATGCAACCTTTAATGCGGTCAAAGAGCTTTACCCACATGCGGCGCGTTTGCAGCTTTACCAAGTGAATGCGGTGACCGAAGGGACCGACGCGCAGGCCACCGTAAGCGTGCGGATGGAGGAAGAGGGCAAGATCGCAACCGGACAATCGGCAGATACCGATACGGTGGTCGCCTCAGCCAAAGCCTATATCAACGCCCTAAATCGCTTGATCGTTCGGCGCGAAAAATCCGCGCCCGGGGAGGACTTGAAATCGGTTTCCTACAGAGACGCCGGCTGATCCCCGCCCATTTCGATAAATTGACGGCGTGTCAGGTGAAAACCACCTTACAAGGCCTTGGAAAGGCCACGCCTAAACCTTATAGATGGGAAAATTCTAAGTCTACGTCGGCTTAGACTCATACCGATGGGGCGTTGCGAATGTTTGGACTTGGTGGTCTGTTTTCTTCAGATATGGCGATTGATTTGGGCACAGCCAATACTCTGGTCTACGTGCGCGGCAAGGGTATCGTTTTAAATGAACCATCGGTCGTGGCCTATCAAGTCAAGGATGGTCAGAAAAAAGCGCTGGCCTTCGGCGAAGATGCCAAGCTCATGCTTGGTCGGACACCCGGCTCCATTCAAGCCATCCGCCCAATGCGGGACGGGGTGATTGCGGATTTTGACGTCGCAGAAGAAATGATCAAGCATTTCATCCGTAAGGTTCACAAGCGCACCACCTTTTCCAAGCCAAAAATCATCGTCTGCGTACCACATGGCGCCACTCCGGTGGAGAAACGCGCCATTCGCCAATCGGTCCTCTCTGCTGGGGCGCGCCGGGCCGGCTTGATTGCAGAGCCTATTGCGGCGGCCATTGGCGCAGGCATGCCCATCACTGATCCGACAGGCTCTATGGTTGTGGATATCGGCGGCGGGACAACAGAGGTCGCGGTTCTATCCTTGGCAGATATCGTCTATGCGCGCTCGGCGCGCGTCGGTGGTGACCGGATGGATGAGGCGATTATCAGCTATCTGCGCCGCCAGCATAACCTTTTGGTCGGGGAAGCCACAGCTGAGCGGATTAAAACGACAATTGGAACAGCGCGCATGCCCGACGACGGGCGCGGTGTAGCCATAGCCATTCGCGGGCGTGACCTGCTCAATGGCGTGCCCAAAGAAACCGAAATCAGCCAGGCACAAGTGGCCGAAGCCCTGGCAGAACCGGTGCAGCAAATTTGCGAAGCGGTCATGACCGCCTTGGAGGCCACCCCGCCAGATCTGGCTGCCGATATCGTAGACCGCGGCGTCATGCTGACCGGCGGTGGCGCTTTGTTGGGCGAATTGGACCTCGCGCTGCGCGAACAAACCGGCCTGGCTGTCTCGGTGGCAGAACAAAGCCTCAACTGCGTGGCGCTTGGCACGGGTAAGGCTTTGGAATATGAAAAACAGCTCGCCCATGTTATTGACTACGACAGTTAAACATTAACCGCGCAGCCCTTAGGGAAGCTTATGGCACGGGATCGTAACACGCCAGATCGCTATTCAACAGCCCTTGCGCGGCTGATGCTGGGCGCTTTGGTCGTTATGCTGCTTGGGCTGTTCTTGCTGTGGCGCATTGACAGTCCACGGGTCGAGCGGCTGCGCATGGAAATCACCGATCGCGTTATTCCCAATTTCGCCACCATCACTGCCCCGGTGACCTCCGCAGTCAACATCCTGCGCTCAGCGCGCAGTTACACGCGGATCTATCAGCAAAACCAAGAGCTGCGGCGCGAATTGCAGCAGATGAAGGCCTGGAAAGAAGCAGCGCTTCAACGTGAACAGGAAAACGCGCGGCTCCTTGATCTGAACAATGTGCGACTCGATCCAAAGTTCACCAAAATCACGGGTGTGGTTCTGGCCGACAGTGGCAGCCCGTTCCGCCAAACAGTACTGCTCAATGTAGGGCGCCGCGATGGGATTGTGGATGGATGGGCGGCCATTGATGGCATTGGCCTGGTGGGCCGTATCGCTGGCGTGGGCGGGCGCACTTCACGGGTGATCCTACTCACGGACACCTCGAGCCGCATTGCCGTCTCAATCGAATCCAACGGACAACGTGCGATGATCGTTGGCGATAACACCAGCCGCCCGCCTTTGGAATTCTTGGAGGACCGCGAAACCGTCCGCCCGGGGGATCGTGTGGTGACCTCTGGGGATGGCGGGGTCTTTCCGCCCGGCCTGTTGGTCGGCCAAGTCACCCAAACCCAATCGGGACGGCTGCGCGTGCGATTGGCAGCTGACATGCAAAGACTGGAATTCCTACGCGTGGTGCGCCATCAGCCACGCGAGCCCATCTCAACCGCCGGTGATCTGATCGGGGTGCAACTGTCTGAGCCAGGAGGGGAGCCATGATGCAAGACCCCCCTCTGCGCATCCTTCGCCTGCAACTGACCTATCTCGCGATTGTTGCGCTGGTGGTTTTGTTGCAAACTCTGCCGCTGCAAAGCCTGCCCTATCCCTTCGCCCCCGCAGATATGCCGCTCGCCATCACCCTTGCCTGGATCATGCGCCGCCCCGATATCATGAGTCCGATCCTCATCACCCTGGCCTTTTTATTTGCTGACGCCATTCTACAAAGGCCGCCAGGCTTATGGACATTGATCGTGCTCTGCGCCGCTATTTTCCTGCGCATGCGGACACGCGGCCGCAAGGAAGTTCTGTTTCTTTATGAATGGTTCATCATCTCCTTGGTGATCGGGGTGAGCTTTTTGACTCAGTATTTAGCCTTAATGTTCACATTTTTGCCAGTTCCAGACGTGCAACCATATATCGTTCAAGTACTGCTGAGCATTTTGATCTACCCGATCTGTAAATGGCTCTTCCGCCCTATGCTTCGCTTTGCCCTGACGCAAAAAATGCATCCAAGCGCGCCGAGGGCCAGAAGATGAAATACAATCCCAATGAAATCATCAACTCGGCCCAAAAACTGTCACGGCGCGCCCTATTGGTTGGCGCCTTACAGCTTGGCGTCGTTACGGCGCTGGGTGCCCGCATGCGTTTCCTACAGGTTAAGGAGGCCGAAAAGTTCCGGCTTTTGGCCGAAGAAAATCGTATAAACTTGCGGCTCTTGCCACCAGCGCGCGGCATCATGTTTGACCGCGATGGACGGTCCGTTGCCGCCAATGTAACCAACTACCGGATTTTACTGGTGCGCGAAGAGACCGAAGATGTCGATCAGGTCTTGACGCAATTGCAAAAGCTCATTGCCATCAGCCCAAGCGATCTGGAAAAAGCCCGCAGAGAATTATCCCGCCGCAGCGCCTTTGTGCCGGTCACCATCGCCGAGAATTTAAACTGGAATGATTTCGCGCGCGTGGCGGCCAATGCACCGGCTCTACCGGGGCTCTTAACTGATGTTGGATTGTCTCGGATCTATCCGCAAAAAGAAAATTTGGCCCATGTGGTGGGATATGTTGGCCCAGTGAGCGATCATTATCTATCCCGCACGAAGGATCCTGATCCGCTCCTACAAATCCCGCGGTTTCAGGTTGGCAAAACCGGGGTTGAGGCACAGATGGAGCAGAGGCTACGCGGCTCTGCGGGACACCAACGAATTGAGGTGAATGCAGTCGGACGGGTGATGCGCGAATTGGAACGCGCCCAAGGGCAGCAAGGCGCCACAGTGAAGCTGACCATCGACAGTAAGATCCAAAACTATGCTTTGGCGCGGATGGATGGGCTGTCCGCCTCTGCTGTGGTGATTGATTGCGCAACCGGAGATCTTCTGGCTGTGGCATCGAGTCCGAGCTTTGATCCAAATCTCTTTGTGCGCGGCATATCGAGCAAAAATTATAATGCTCTGCGTGATGATATTTTTGGTCCACTTCGGGCCAAAGCGGTGCAAGGCACCTATGCGCCAGCCTCGACCTTTAAAATGATTACGGCCCTCGCGGCCTTGGAGGACGGTGTGTTGAGCCCAGATGATACGGTATTTTGCCCGGGTCATTTCGAGATTTCTAACAATCGTTTTCATTGCTGGAAGCGGCGGGGTCATGGCGCTTTGAACGTCGAAGACAGTATCGCACAGAGCTGCGACGTGTTTTTCTATTCTATAAGCCAAAAAGTTGGCATCGACAAAATTTCCGCTATGGCGCGCCGATTTGGCCTGGGTGAATATCACGATTTGCCGCTAAGTGCCGTCAGTCGCGGCGTGGCCCCAACGCGATCGTGGAAGCAAAAATCTTTCGGAAAAGCATGGTTGCTCGGCGATACGGTCAATGCCTCTATCGGTCAGGGGTATGTTTTGGCCTCTCCGCTGCAATTGGCGATCATGGCCGCACGATTGGGAACGGGGCGGGCTGTGCTGCCCAAATTGGTGCAGTCAATCGACGAAACAGCCATGCCGTTAGGAACCGGCGCCCCCTTGGATGTGGACCCCGAGCATCTGAAGGTCGTGCAACGGGCGATGTTTGCAGTAACCAACACCAAAAAGGGTACGGCCTACAGCAAGCGCATTGCCAGCCCCGATCTTCAAATGGCCGGTAAGACCGGCACAGCCCAAGTGCGGCGCATCACGGCAGAGGAGCGGTTGACTGGGGTGATCCGCAATGAGGATCTACCTTGGGAAAAACGCGACCACGCGCTCTTTGTCGACTATGCCCCCTATGACAACCCTAAAGTTGCCGTTGCCGTTGTCGTAGAACACGGCGGTGGTGGCAGCTCTACCGCCGCACCAATCGCCCGCGATATTACCCTTTTCGCTTTGACGGGAGAAATGCCCGCACCAAGCCACTATCCCGCCGGCCTTCAAGCGCAAATCAGAGAAGAGCAAGAGGAGTTAGCCCCAAAACTCTTTGATTGGAGCACGCTGGACAAAAAAGGGCAGGTACAAACGTGAGCTATCTTGAGCATAATCTGGCCGCAGCTCCTGTCGGGTTTCGCAAAATCCTGGCGCTCAACTGGCCAATTTTGATCTTACTCACTGCGATTTCTAGCGTGGGGTTTGTCATGCTCTACTCAGTGGCAGGTGGCCAAATAGACCTCTGGGCACAACCCCAAATGCTACGTTTTTTCTTGGGCATGCTTGGGCTTTTTGTGGTTGCCATGGTACCGATTTGGTTTTGGCGCAACATGTCTTTCCCCGCCTATTGTCTCGCAATACTATTGCTCATCGCCGTGGAATTTGTCGGCACGACCGGCATGGGAGCCCAAAGATGGATCGATCTTGGGGTTATCCGCCTGCAACCCTCAGAGGTCATGAAAATTGCTTTGGTTCTGGTGCTGGCCGCCTATTACGATTGGTTGCCCCAACAACAGATTTCGCGGCCATTTTGGGTCTTGCTGCCTGCACTCATGGTTTTATTCCCGGTATTTTTAGTTCTCAGACAACCCGATCTTGGCACTTCATTGCTTTTGATCATGGGCGGTGGCGCGATCATGTTTTTAGCCGGTGTACATTGGGCCTATTTCGCAACAGTCATCAGCAGCGGCATTGGCCTTTTGGTAGCCGTGTTTCAATCCCGCAGCACAGGCTGGCAATTGCTCAAAGACTATCAATACAGTCGGATTGACACGTTCCTCAATCCAGATCAGGATCCATTGGGCGCAGGCTATCACATCACCCAGGCAAAGATCGCGCTTGGTTCAGGCGGTTGGACCGGGCGTGGTTTCATGCAAGGTACCCAATCTCGGCTCAATTTCTTGCCCGAAAAACACACTGATTTCATCTTTACCACCCTATCCGAAGAATTCGGTTTCATCGGCTCAATAACGCTATTGGGTCTTTACACATTGGTGGTTCTAGCCTGCGTGACCTCAGCCCTCAGTAATAAAGACCGCTTCTCGGCCCTATTGATCCTCGGCATTGGCATCACCCTCTTTTTGTTCTTTGCGGTGAATATGGCCATGGTCATGGGGCTTGCGCCCGTCGTAGGTGTACCATTGCCATTGGTCAGCTACGGTGGCTCTGCTATGCTCACCTTGCTGCTCGGCTTTGGCTTGATGCAAAGCGCTCATGTTCACCGTCCAAGGCAAAAAATCAAATGATAAATATCCTATTCGCCGCCCCTCCGGAGCAATTTGAACTCTATGAGCCGCCGTTGCGCCAGGGTTTGGCGCAGCGGGGGATTCAGGCAGATGTAACAACGGATTATCCGCCAGCTGATATAGATTATGTGGTCTATGCACCTAGCAGCACGCTACAAGATTTCACCCCCTACACCCGCTGCAAAGCGGTACTGAGCCTCTGGGCGGGCGTCGAGAAAATTGTCGGCAATAAAAGCCTGACGCAACCCCTGTGCCGAATGGTAGACAGTGGCCTGCGTCAGGGCATGGTGGAATGGGTTGTCGGCCATACTCTGCGTTACCACCTCGGGATTGATCAGCATATTATCAATCCAGATCGCAGTTGGCGCGAAATCCACCCACCCTTGGCGCGCGATCGCCCTGTCACAATTCTGGGCTTGGGCGCTTTGGGCCAGGCCTGCGCTGTCGCATTAACCGCCCTTAATTTTCCCGTAAGCGGCTGGTCGCGCAGACCAAAGCAAATTCATGGTCTGACGTGCCACCATGGACCCGACGGGCTTCAAGCCGCCTTGCAGAGCGCAGAAATTCTGATTTTGCTTTTGCCAGATACCCCCGAGACCGAACATGTGATCAATGCGCGAACCCTCATGCAGATGCCGCGCGGCTCTACAATCATAAACCCCGGCCGCGGGCCGTTGATTGATGATGCAGCCCTTTTGTCAGCACTTGAGCAGGGGCATATTTCAGCCGCCTGTTTGGATGTGTTTCGCGTGGAACCCTTGCCGCAAGATCATCCCTATTGGCAGCTACCAAATGTCACTGTCACACCGCATATCGCTTCAGGCACCCGCCCAGTCACGGCTGCTGAGGTTTTGGTCGAGAACATTGTGCGTGGAGAAAAAGGCGCACCATTTTTGCATTTGGTCGATCGGACGGCGGGGTATTAAGCCCCTCCATTTTTCGCACCAGCGCCTTCAAATTATCGCAAAGTCGGTGGCTGGCCAGGCGTGCCGCCAGGCGCCGGGCGTTCAGGCGCAGCCTCGGGTATTGGTAAATCAAAGCGCAAGCCGATTTTAACAAATCGCGCGACCATAGGATGGTCCGGCAACAGATAAGACACATCCCAAGGCGCCCCATCCAATTGTGAAAACTGCAAATATTCTTGTATCAATTTCGCCAAATCAGCCTGGGCCGCAGGAAAGTTGCCCACAAAGCAAATGAGTGGATTTTTGGCTCCAGCACCATCGCGGGCTTGCACCAAACAGGCAAATTCTGCCAAGCCCTGCGCGGCAGTAAGTTTCACCGAAAGCGCCTCGAGCGCCTTGGGCGGTAAAGCGGGCGGCGCGGTAAGTTCAGAAATCTGTTGCGCCATTTCATCAGGCCGCTCATCCAAAGAACGCGCCAGCCAGTCGAGCGTGTCGCGTTCGAACAAATAACCAATGGCCGAAGACCCAGGATTGAGCGCAATACCGCTGTCCTGCCCAACGAGCATTTGCACCAAAGCCCGGCCTGACACCGACAAGTAATCCGCCTCGCCACCCACCGCCTCTGCCAGATGCAATTCTGTATCAAAGATCGCGACATAGCTTTGCCCGTCCCGCTCGACAGTTTTGGGCGTGATATTTTTATCGGATGCTTCAGCCTCAAGCACCAAAAATACCTCTGCATCACAGAGCCGTTCAAGCACCGTGGAAAAGCGCGCGGGATCTTCCGGCGCGGCTTGGAGCATGACAATCGTGCGTTCAAGAGGGGTCATAGGCCATCTTTCTTATCTGGCCAATCCGCGCCCGTAATGCCGGAATGAGCTCAGTTTCAAACCAAGGGTTTCGTTTAATCCATGCAGTATTACGCCATGAGGGATGCGGCAAGACAAAGCTGTTCTCACCATATGCGCGCCAATTGCGCAAACGATCATTCACCCGCAGCCCGTCGCGCAAATGCCAAGCCTGCGCATAGCTGCCGATCAGCAAGGTCAAAGAAATTTGCGGAAGTGCCTTCAAGGCCAAGTCACGCCAAGTCTTGGCGCAAATGGCCGGTGGTGCAAGGTCATGGCCAGCGGCGTTATAGCCCGGAAAACAAAATGCCATGGGCAAGATCGCGCATAGGTTTTGATCATAAAACTCCGCATCGCTCAGGCCCATCCATTGGCGCAGGCGCAGGCCCGAGCGGTCATCGAATGGTCGGCCAGAGTGATGAACACGCAGGCCGGGCGCTTGGCCAGCGATCAGTATTTTCGCCTCTGGCGCCGCCCATACGACCGGGCGCGGCTCATGCTCTGAAACCCCTTGAGAAAACCGCGTTTCACACAGGCGGCACTGCGCAATTTGCGAAAAAACTTCTCCATTGTGGTTGCTCGTCCGCATCGGGTAAACTATCTCCAATCACACAAAATCAGTGGAGCGCTCATTTATGTACCGTGTTTGGAATTTTATCGCAAACTACTCAATCTTATTGATTTCCGGGGCTCTCATCGCACTGATCTGGGCAAACATAAATCCAAGCAGCTACCATCACTTTGTAGAATTTCCACTTTTGTTCAATGATCATATCGGCTTAGACTATAACTATTGGGCCAAGAGCTTTGGCACAGGTTACGCTGAGTTTGGCGGCGCCGGCAGTCTCAAAGTTCTGAGCCTGCACTATCTCGTGAATGATATGCTCATGGCCTTCTTTTTTGCGATTGCGGCGAAGGAGGTTTGGGAAGCTGTAATCCTAAAGAATGGCTCGTTGCGTGGGAAGAAGGCGGCAACGCCCCTGTTCGCCACGCTAGGCGGCATGTTAGGCCCTGTTTCAGTTTATTTGGTATTAGCCGCATTTATGGGCTCAGATACCTACAATGCCGTGGCCAATGGCTGGGCCATACCTACGGCAACAGACATCGCGTTTTCCTATTTGGTGGGACGGTTGGTCTTTGGTGCGGGACACCCGGCGGTGCGCTTTTTGCTACTCCTGGCCATCGCTGATGATGCGGCTGGGCTAATAATTTTGGCAGTGTTCTATCCGCAAGGGGACTTGGCTCCGATCTGGCTAATGCTCTCGGTTGGCGCGGCTGTAGCTGTATATTTGGTGTTCAACATGCTGCCGCGCCTTTTGGATGTGGGTAAGCAACTGCGCCCAGCTTCGACCTGGGTGCGCAACTACCTCAGCTTTTGGCCCTATCTAATGGCCGCTGGCCTGTCTTGGTATGGCTTCATGCGCGCAGGCTTACATCCCTCTCTTGGTCTCTTGCCAATCGTTCCAGCCATCCCTCACGCAGATCGCGCATTCGGAATTTTCTCGGAAGCAGAGCAATACCTGACAGATCTTCTAAATCACTGCGAACATCTGCTGAAACACCCCGTCGAAGTGGTGCTATTCTTTTTCGGGCTGTTGAATGCTGGTGTTGAATTTGGCGCTATGGGCGCGGCAACATGGCTAGTTTTGGCCGGTCTGTTGATTGGTAAACCTTTCGGTGTTTTACTCTTTGGCTGGCTCGGCGCGCGGGTTTTCCGCCTAGGGCTGCCGGATGGCATGCGGATCATAGATCTATTTGTCATCGGCTGTATCGCGGCCATCGGCTTCACAGTGGCACTTTTCATCGCGGTGGTGGCCTTCGAAGCCGGACCCGTTCAAGACGCTGCGAAAATGGGTGCGCTGTTTTCTTTTGCCGCCGCTGGTATTTCGCTGGTGGTTGGTAAATTGACAAAAGTTGAGCGGAAAGACCTATAGGCGCAACCTTCAGTACGGGCGTTCAAAGCTATTTGACCAGCTTTGAAGCGCCTGCAGCTAAGCGCTGGACCGCCTTGTGACGTTGCAGCAAGAGTTAGCAGTCATTTTTTCAAAAACCGCCATAGCCGCTGTGAAACAGCAAATTATGACTCTGGAGCTAGAGATCGATCAGATAGCGAAATCCTTGGTCATCCATCTAGAAAATGCTCGGCCAAACACCCCAAAGGTCAATACATTGAAGACCTCCATTCGAATGAACAAGGATCTCATTCAAGCCAAGCAAGCCGAATTGACGCAAACCACCGGTGGCGCAGATTTGCTGGCCAGTAAAACTGCGCGGATGATCGTCGCGGAAGAAGATTATCAAAACCGCGAAATGATGGTGCAAGCTGCGATTCAACGTATTGAGGCTGCCCGCGTGGCCGCGGACTGGCAAGCCCGGCATTTGGCCACATCTGTCGCCTCCGTACGGCCTGAAGATCCTTCTTATCCGCGCAAGTTTGAAAATACCTTATTATCTTTACTAATTTTCGGAGGTGTTCAATTAATTATGTCACTAACCACGTCCATCCTGCATGCGCAGGTTTGGCCCCATGGAAATTTTAAAGCGATCTGTGAAATATCACCAACAATAACCCTTTAAGCATTTTTTGCTATTTCAGGGCTTGAAACGTCCGCGCTTCCGGCGTATCCCCTGCCTCGCTGATGGGTCGTAGCATAATGGTAATGCACCTGTTTTTGGTACAGTAGAGTGCAGGTTCGAGTCCTGCCGACCCAGCCAACATTCATATCATTTCTATAGCAGTACGATTTTTCGTGTTTTGCTCCGTGTATTCAGGGGGCCCGACCAATGTATCTATCTAACGGATAATTTGGACCATATGGTTCGCAAGTTCAGTCGGGAAGGCAAGCTTCTTTTAGAAATTGGAACGGCAGGTGTGAGCTCTGGTTTCATGAGTGGCAAGCCGTTTTGCAAGTGCACCCATTCAGCAGTCTCGCCTTCCGGCGATATTTTCGTGTCCGACGGCTATCAGAACGCGTGTATACACAAGTTCGACGCCAGCGGCAGGCTGCTTAAAAGTTGAGGCACGCCCGGTACGGGGCCTGTAGAGTTTAATCTTCCTCACAACATCTGCTGCAATGCTAACGGCTGGATCTATGTCGCTGACCGGGAAAATTCTTGCATTCAGATATTCGATGAAGGCGGCCAATTTGAAACACCGATCAACAATATGCACCGTCCGAGCGGTTTGGCCATTTCTCCTGGCAGTTGTCCGGATTGCTTCGTCGGTGAGTTGGCTTCGTATTTGGAGGTGAATAGCGAATTTCCAAATATTCGTCCTTTTGTGAGTGTCTTTGACTAGCAGAGTAATGTTCTGTCACGCCTTGATTCAAAGAATGGTCCGGGCCTAGAACCAGGCCAATTCCTTTCGCCCCATAGAATCGCTTATGGCAGCAAGGGAGATCTTTATATTGGTGATGTGGTTGATGCTGACTGGGCTCAAGTTTTTCCAGATCTTGAGAAGCCCCACCAACCTCGAAGGTTTCAAAAACTGAGACTTGTCAGCCCGTCGGCCCCTTGAACCGAGCTTTCAGTTGCTGGGGGGATACCACAACGAGAATCTTGTTGGGTATCGCCCACAGGGCTCAAGTGTGCATTCCCTGTTCGCTTACAAACATTCCCTGATCGGCAAATAATTTTCCCTGTTAATTTTCTTAGGGAAATCACCCGTAAGCCACTGTAACCACGTCTGTATTCCACCCCGATTTGGGGAATGCCTGCCAAAATCGCATTTTTCCCTGTTAATTCGCTGTTAACAGGGAATTCCAGAGGCAGACTGGCTCGCTCGAGACTGTGTGCACGGCCAGCTTTACACTTTAAATTGTCAGGTGTAGTTTTGGTTTCCAGAATGGCCGGAACAGCTCGATTTTTGGACATCTGTCCATGACGACCTGCATCCCAGCCTCTTCTGCCAGCAGGGCCGCTTCGTGATCCACCACACCGATTTGTCCCCAAAGCACTTTTGCGCCAATCGCGATGGCCTCATTTGTAACATCCATGAGGTCTTCAGGACGGCGAAACACTTCGACCATATCCACAGGACGATCGATGGCCGCAAGGCTTGGGTAGACTTTCAAGCCTCGGATTTCCTCAAGGCCCGGGCGCGGATTGACCGGGATCATGTCGTAGCCAGTTTCATTCAACACCCGCAAAACCCCATAGCTAAACTTGGTTTTATCAGGGCTGGCGCCAACCATAGCGATAGTTCTGACCGACTTTAGAATCCCCTGCAAATAGCTATCTGAATAGGGTTGAGTATGGTCCATGGTCAGACCTCCTTTGGGACGGCGATATCAGCCTTGAGTTCATGAGATTGCAACGGGTCCAAAAATGGGTTGCGATACAGCCGGTCATGGCTTTCCACCCCAATTTCGAGCGTAATGTCAGACAAGGGGCGTGCGACGCATAAAATCACGTAACCCTGATTGATTTGCCGATTGTTCAGCGCCACTTGTCGGCGCTGGTCGACCTCTCCTCCGGTCAATTTTGCCGCACAGGTGATGCAGCCGCCATATTTGCACCCATAGGGCAAATCTACCCCCTGATCGCGCAGGCTGTCTAAAAGGGGGCGGCGGGGATCCACCACATATTGCGCCCCATCGCGGTTTGATAAGGTCACAATCACAGCCAAATATCACTCGTGCAATCGCCGCCTGGGTAGCGCGCTTCATGGCAACGGGACGGGCCATTGGGTTCCTGTCCAAAGTCGACAATAAAATTCTTGTTTAAGGTCATTCCACCATTTTCCGGATCGCAATCAATCTGCACCATCACACCGCCCTGCTCGCGAATTTCAGGATAAAATTGATTGTCCCAGGTGCTGAACAAGCTGGTGGTGACATAGAGACGTCGGCCATCGAGAGACAGTTGAAACATCTGCGGCCCGCCAGCCATTTTCACCCCATTAACCTCCGGCGCTTTTCCCAAGAGGCCGCCCATCCAGACTTGGCCTGTCAAAACCGGGTTGTGCGGATCTGAGATATCATATTGCCGCATATCGCCATGTAACCAATTGTTGAGATATAGATATTTATCATCCATCGAGATCAAAATCGCTGACATGACTCCCGGCACCGGAATGGGCCATTCCGGATGCGGCTCATTGGCCACATCAATGATCTTCTCCCATTGCCATTTTCCAGCCTCATCGCGCCACCAATGGATCACATTTGAGCTGAGCGCCGCCCCGCAAAACCCATGGGTGCTGTCAGGATCATGATGGAATTTAACCTCCAAAGGCAAAAGCCCATCCTCGCCAAGATAAATGGTTTCAATTGGGACTTTCTTTTCAAAATCCCAGAAGTGGAGTTCGCGGCCATATTTCAAATGCCCAACCTCTTCCAAATCAAACCCTGGCATAAAAGTATTTGGGGCGGCCCATTCAGAAGACACCATCACGTTATGGCGGGGCTGATACCAAAAATCATATCCAAACTTGATATCTCCCATGGAGTTTTCCCACCGTCCGACGATTTCAAAATCTTTGTTCAGATGGAGATATCCACCGGGTGCTTCACCTTTGGCATCGCCCAACATGGAAATAATGATTTCAGAGCCTAAACAATGCACCGTATGCGGTCCTGACAAGTTCGTTTTCGACTTGATCTCCGCACCGTCAATCACCTTGTGCAAACGCGGCGCGCGGGGGTCACTGGCCGTATCGACCACATGGATGTTGTTCGAGCGCACCCCAGGCATCAACAAATACGTACGCGACATCGAGCCATCATTGAAACAAGACGAGCAGGCATTCCAACCCATATGGTGCAACTCATCGCCAATGCCAGGCATTTCCAAGCGGTGGATCACCTGCGAATAGGTCGGACTTTCGGGATCAACATCCACCGTTGCCAGATAGTCGGGCTTTTGAATGCCCGTGCCAGTGTAAATCGCAATGGTATAGAGCAGCTTTTCACGCGGTGCTTTGATGGCCTCCTGCGGGCTTGAGTAGCCCGGTCCACAACAGTCTTTCATTCGCTCCGCTCTCCTATTCGTCGCCAGGCATTCATAATCAATCCAAGATCGCAGGTCTCACCATAACTTCGCGCGCCAGGGAGGTCTCTTGTGCAGTGTTCAACTTTCAAATTAACCTAATCCGTGAAGCGTTTTGGTTTCAAGGTAATCTTCTAACCCCATCAAACCACCTTCGCGGCCATTGCCCGATTGTTTATAGCCTCCAAAGGGAGAGCCATAATTGAAACCACCACCATTAATATGGATTGCACCCGCCCTGAGGCGACCCGCCACCCGTTCGGCGCGCGCGCGATCCCCCGTTTGCAGATATGCAGCCAGCCCGTAGGGCGTGTCATTGGCGATTTCAATCGCCTCAGCTTCGTCTTCAAATGGGATGATGACCAACACAGGCCCAAAGATTTCTTCCTGCGCAATCCGCATGTCATTAGACACATCACAAAAAATGGTTGGCTTCACAAACCAGCCGGCATCTATCCCCTCGGGCCGTCCCAAGCCACCAGCCAGGAGGCACGCGCCCTCCTCAAGCCCAACTTTAATCATGGCTTGCACCCGATCAAATTGAATGCAGTCAAATAGTGGGCCAATATGCCCGCCCTCCTGCGCCGGGTCTCCCACCTCAGTGGCCTCTGCTGCGCCTTTGGCAATCTCCAGCACCGCCTCATAACAGCTGCGCTCGACCAATAACCGGGTTGGCGCATCGCAAGATTGCCCCGTATTATACATACATTCCGCGACCGAGGCATGCACCTGGGCCTCAAGGTCACAATCAGCAAAGACCAAATTGGGCGATTTGCCACCAAGCTCCAAGGTCACGCGCTTGACCGTTTCTGCCGCATCGCGGGTCACAGCCGTCCCAGCACGGGTTGAACCGGTAAAGGACATCATCTGCACATCCTTGTGGCGCGACAGCGCCGCGCCCACCGTTGGGCCATCGCCCTGAACCAAATTGAAAACACCCGGCGGAAAGCCCGCCTCATCAATAATTTCAGCATATATCATTGCAGAAATCGGCGTATGTTCCGAGGGTTTTAATACGCAGCAACAGCCCGTCGCCAAGGCCGGGATGACTTTCAACGCAATTTGGTTCATCGGCCAATTCCAAGGGGTGATTAATCCGCATACCCCGATCGGCTCGCGCAACAAAATGTCACCATTATCCAAAGTCTCCCGCTCCACCAACGCGTCCAACGTGCCTATGAAACCCTGCAAATGGCCGATGGCCGCATCGGCCTGCGCCTCACGGGCCATGGTAATCGGCGCGCCCATCTCCATGCGCATCGCCTGCGCCAAATCTTCAAACCTGCGCTCAGTGGCCGTCTTCAAGCTGTGCAAAAGTGCCATCCGTTCAGATTTGCGAGTCTCGCTATAGGCTGGGAAGGCCGCAACCGCCGCCGCAACCGCCGCGTCCACATCTGCCGCATTACCCAAAGGCACCGTGCCGATCTGGCACTCATCGGCCGGGTTCAAAACAGGCATACTAGCCTGTGATCGCGGTGCAAGCCACTGCCCGGCGATGTAAAACTTACCTAGATTTCTTGTATCGACCGTCATAATGCTTCGCTTTCAGCTGGACCATTTCGTCATTATTCACACGCGCAACATTTCTGCACGCAAAAAATCACGCTTTGAACTCAGCACGAAGAGCCTGGGTTTGCGCGCCTAAATTCGGCACTTTCTGTCCGGGGCCAGCATGGCTTGTCAATGGTAAAGCGGCCAAAGAAACCTCACAATCACCAATCTGTGCCACGGAATTTCGCAAAAACGGATGCTCCGACAGATCCGCCACGGAATTGAGTTGCGCATTGGCAATTTGCGCAGCATCCAGTTTTTCCACCACCTCAGTGGCGGTGAACTGCGCAAAACAAGCCGCTACGATGGCATCCAGCGCGTCGCGATGGGCGTATCGATCCGGGTTATCCGAGAACCTGGGATCACCGGGCAACTCAGGTCGCTGCAAGACCTGATTGCACAGAGCCGCAAATTCGCGATTGCTTTGTACCGAAATCAACACCTGCGCGCCATCCCTACATTCGAAGGCGCCATAGGGGGAAATGAACGAATGCTTCAATCCCGAGCGTGCCGGCGCGCCGCCCATATAGCGATGTGCCAAAAGTGGCATATTCATCCAATCGGCCAGTACATCGAACATGGAAATTTCCAAATCAATGCCCAGCCCCGTCCGTCCTCTTTGGATCAAGGCGCGTAAAATGGCCGAAAAGGCAGTCAGGCCTGTCGAAAGATCGGTCAAGGAAAGCCCGACACGCGCGGGACTTTCCACGCTGCCGGTCACCGAACACAGACCACTCTCAGCTTGGATCAAAAAATCATAGGCCTTCTTTTTCGCCGCCGCGCCCGTTTGCCCATAACCTGAAATCATGCAGGTGATTAAACCGGGGTTATCACGTCGCAGATATACGCCGCTCAGCCCCATACGCGCCACCGCTCCAGGTGCAATGTTGGAGACAAAGACATCAGCTTTGACCAGCATACGGTGCATCACCACCAGATCATCGGGATCCTTTAGGTTCAAGCAAATCGATTCCTTACCGCGATTCAGCCAGGCAAAAATTGCACTTTGTCCATTGGCGCCGGCATCATAGCCACGAGCAAAATCTCCCTCCGGGCGCTCAACCTTAATCACCCGCGCTCCAGCATCCGCCAGCATCAAACCACAATAGGGCGCCGCCACCGCCTGCTCCAGGGAGACCACCGTCATCCCTTCCAGTTCTTTATTCAACCCCATGGAATCATCATTCATCTTTCAAGCCCGCTTCCTCTATCCCGCCAGTGTGTGTCCTCGGGTTGCGAAAAGACAAGGCCAGAGGCCAGGCCTGGTGCCAAAAAGGCGGTCAATCTCCAGACCAATCGCGCTGATGTTTTGAAACTCATCTGCCTCATTGCCCATATTTTAGGCAAATCGCGACATCTACGGGTTTTTCCATGGGCCCAAAGTTTACGCCGCTCTGCAGCAATTTGAAGGTAGAGTCAGGATCGCATTCGGTAGAACGAAAGGAAGACGAGTGAAACTTATTATTGCAACGATCAAACCCTTCAAGCTCGAGGACGTGCGCGAAGCAGTGTCTGAGGTCGGTGTCAGCGGAATGATGGTGAGCGAAGTTAAAGGCTTCGGCGCTCAATCCGGTCACACTGAAACATATCGAGGAGCAGAATACACAGTTAATTTTGTTCCCAAAATCAAACTTGAAATCGCAGTCACCGATGCGGCTGCGGCGGGGGTGGTGGAGGCCATCACCAAAGCGGCACGCACCGGAAAAATCGGTGATGGCAAAGTTTTCGTCCTTGACCTAGAACAAGCCCTGCGCGTGCGCACGGGCGAAACAAATGAAGAGGCTCTGTGATGCATAGAGAGTTAACAAGTAAATTAGGAACCGTAAGCTTGGCTGCGCTGCTGCTGGCTGTTCCACAACTGGCCACGGCGCAAGAGGCGGATGTGACCCCGCTGAATGCAGACATCGGCTTTATTTTCACAACATTTATGTTCCTTGTTTCAGGGTTCTTGGTATTCTTCATGGCCGCAGGTTTTGCCATGTTAGAAGCCGGTTTGGTGCGCGGCAAGAACGTGGCGATGCAGCTGACCAAAAATATGGCACTGTTCTCTCTGGCGTCACTGTTTTTTTACATATTGGGATATAATCTCATGTATCCAGGCGATAGCTGGACCATTCAAAACGTGCTTGGCGCCTTTTCAGTCACAGCGCTTGAGCCTGTAGGACTGGAAGGTGTGGAAGCTGATTTGACCTACGCCTCTGTTGGTTCAGATTTTTTCTTTCAATTGATGTTCTGCGCAGCCACCGCTTCTATTGTGTCGGGCGCATTGGCCGAGCGTATCAAACTTTGGCCGTTCCTCGCTTTTGTCATCGTTCTTGTGGCCGTGATATATCCTGTTCAAGCCAGCTGGAAATGGGGCGGTGGTTTCTTGGATGCAATGGGCTTTCAAGATTTCGCAGGCTCGACAGTAGTGCACTCCGTAGGCGGTTGGGCAGCCTTGACCGGCGCGATCATCCTCGGCCCACGTTTGGGCAAATACAAAGACGGCAAAGTAAACCCAATGCCAGGCTCGAATCTCGCATTGGCCACCTTGGGAACATTTATCCTTTGGCTCGGCTGGTTCGGCTTCAACGGCGGGTCACAACTTTACATGGACACATCGGGCAATGTGGCTGATATCAGCCGGATTTTCTCCAACACCAATATAGCGGCAGCCGCTGGTGCGGTAACTGCGCTAATTTTGACGCAACTCCTGTACAAAAAGCCTGATTTGACCATGATCCTGAACGGCGCCTTGGCAGGTTTGGTGTCCATCACTGCAGAGCCGCTGACCCCATCACTTGTCTCGGCAACTCTGATCGGTGCTGTTGGCGGTTTTATCGTGGTCTTCGCAGTCCCCCTTCTGGATCGCTTGAAGATTGATGACGTAGTGGGAGCCATCCCCGTGCACCTCTTTGCAGGCATTTGGGGCACTCTGGCGGTTTGCTTCACCAACAGCGCGGCCAGCTTCTCGGTTCAGTTGACTTCAATCGTCATCGTCGGTGCCTTTGTTACAGTGGCCTCCGCCGTGGTTTGGTTGGCGCTCAAAGCGATGTTCGGCCTGCGGGTCAGTGAAGAGGCCGAAATCACAGGTCTAGACCGTAGCGAGCTGGGCATGGAAGCCTATCCGGAGTTTTCGGGTAGCTAAATTCCTTCCTGCCGTACTGGGCCCCCTGAAAGCTAACTTTCAGGGGGCCTTTTTCTATCCGCCTCTCACGGGAACAGGCAGGCCCTGCTCCAGTTCCCTCAAAAGATCCAACAAAAGCTCGTAGCGCTCAGCGCCAAGCTGATCTTTATAATTTGCGGCAATCTGTGTGGCCTGCTCCAAGTTGTCATCAATAAGCTGTTGCCCAGCTGGCGAAATGACGACAGTTTGCCGCCGCCGGTCCTGCGCATTTGACGCACGGATGACGAGGCCATTTTGCGCAAGGTTGCGGATAATACGCGATAGGCTCGGCATCAACAAACAGGCCTGCTGCGCGATCTGTGTCAAATCTTGCGGACCAAATTCGGACAAAATGCGCAGCACCCGCCATTGCTGTTCGGTCAAACCAGAGGCCCGCAGCATATCGCGGATCGGCGCCATGACTTTTTCCCGGGATCGCATCAACGCAATCGGTAAAGACCTCCGAGTCGAGGGAAGCTGAAGCTTGGTTCTGGCCATTGACGCACCTATGAATTGCCGTGCAATGTTATTTAAAAATATTGACAGCACAATGAAAAATCAGAACACTCCATTTAGTTAACATGTTACCTAAAATCTAGGGTTGAAAGAGAGCTGCGATGTCTGCGTTGGAACAAAATATCGAGAAACTTAATCGTCATTTGGCGCGCTTTGGGCGCAAGGGCGTACTGCACCGGATCGCGGGTGCAGATCATGCGGGTGGCGACGGTGTCTTTGAAACCCTCTCCCCGGTAGATAAATCCATAATCTGCCAAGTGGCGCGCGGCGACGCAAGCGATATTGATAAGGCCGCCAAAGCGGCTAAAGCGGCCTTTCCAGCGTGGCGCGATATGCCCACCAAACAGCGCAAGGCAATCTTGATCAAAATTGCTGAGGGCATTGAAGCCCGCGCCGACGAGATCGCGCTCTGCGAATGCTGGGACACCGGCCAGGCCTGGCGTTTCATGTCAAAAGCGGCCATTCGGGGGGCGGAAAATTTTCGCTATTTTGCCGATCAAGTCGAGGCCGCCCGAGATGGGCACCATTTGCAATCGCCCACATTGATGAACATCACGACACGGGTGCCCATCGGCCCAGTGGGTGTGATCACCCCTTGGAACACGCCCTTTATGCTCTCCACATGGAAAATTGCTCCCGCCCTCGCGGCCGGTTGTACCGTGGTGCATAAGCCTGCCGAAGCCTCCCCGCTCACAGCCCGTCTCCTGGTAGACATTGCCGAAGAGGCTGGCCTGCCTCCCGGGGTTTTAAACACGGTGCAAGGCTATGGTGAGGATGCTGGCAAAGCGCTAACGGAACACCCGGACATTAAGGCTATCGCTTTTGTGGGGGAAAGCCGGACCGGTTCTATGATTACAAAACAAGGCGCAGATACGCTGAAGCGGACGCATTTTGAATTGGGCGGGAAAAATCCTGTGATTGTCTTTGAAGATGCCGATTTCGAGCGCGCACTGGATGCGGTGATTTTCATGATCTATTCCATCAATGGCGAGCGGTGCACCTCATCTTCCCGGCTTTTGGTACATGAAAATATCAAAGAAGCCTTTGAGGCGCGTTTGGTAGAGCGGGTCAAAAACATAAAGGTTGGCCACCCTCTGGATCCAGCCACTGAAATCGGCCCGCTGATCAGCGAAGAGCATTTCGCCAAAGTCACCTCCTATTTCGATATTGCAAAAAAAGACGGAGCCAAAGTGGCCGCTGGCGGCGAGGTTCTTGGGGATACCGGATATTTTATCCGGCCAACCCTCTTCACCGAGGCGCATAACGCCATGCGCATTGCCCAAGAAGAAATTTTTGGCCCGGTTCTCACCTCCATTTCCTTTGCCAGTGAAGAGGAAGCCCTTCAGATTGCAAATGACACGCCCTACGGACTCACCGCCTATTTGTGGACCAATGACCTCACCCGCGCGCTCCGTTTTACAGACAAGCTTGAGGCAGGCATGATCTGGGTGAATAGCGAAAACGTCCGGCACCTGCCCACGCCCTTTGGTGGCGTCAAGGCCAGCGGCATTGGCCGCGACGGTGGCGATTGGAGCTTTGAATTTTATATGGAGCAAAAGCACATTGGCTTTGCCACCGGAGCCCATAAAATTTCACGCCTTGGCGTCTGACCGAAAATTAAAGGAGCCCAAAATGCCAGTTCCCAGCCCAAACCTTTACCCAAGCTTCAACACCGTCCGGCTCAGCCATGCCTGCCTCAATGTCGCAGATTTAGACCGCTCAAAGACTTTTTATACAGAAATTCTTGGTCTGCAGGTCTCGGATGAAACACAGAACCATGTCTATCTGCGCGCCATGGAAGAACGCGGCCATCACAGCGTGATTTTGCAAAAATCTGACCATCCCGGCACAGTAGATGTCATGGGCTTCAAGACCTATGATGAGGCCGATTTGGATCGGGCGGAAGCAGAGTTTCGTGCTAAAAATTGCCCCACACAATGGGTCGAGCGCCCCTATCAGGGCCGGACTTTGTTGACTGCGGACAATATTGGAGTTCCTTTAGAATTTTATCACAAAATGGATCGCCTGCCATCTCTGCACCAAAAATTTGCACTCTATCGTGGCGTAAAACCCTTGAGAATCGATCATTTCAATTGTTTCTCGCCAGATGTCGACGCCTCTGTGGCGTTTTACAATGAAATTGGCTTTCGGGTGACCGAATACACCGAAGATGAAATCAGTGGAAAACTATGGGCCGCATGGATGCATCGCAAAGGCGGCGTGCATGATATGGCTTTCACCAATGGCCGCGGTCCAAGGATGCATCATATCGCGTTTTGGGTGCCTACTCCGCTAAACATCATTGACCTGCTCGATCTCATGGCCACCACTGGCTATGTCAGCAACATCGAGCGCGGACCGGGGCGGCATGGGATTTCAAACGCCTTTTTCCTCTATATTTTGGATCCCGATGGGCATCGCATCGAAATCTATTGCTCAGATTATCAAACCGTGGATCCCGATCACGAGCCAATCAAGTGGGACCTCAAAGATCCGCAACGCCAAACCCTATGGGGCGCCGCGGCGCCAAAAAGTTGGTTTGAACATGGAACGGAGTTCACAAAGGTTGCGCCGCGCGACAGCGCCTTGAACGCCACGCCGATCATCGCGCCATAAGCACTTTGGCTAAAGCGCCAATGGTTTCAACTTGGGCCAGCAGATCTTCTGCCGCGCTGTGCAGCATCGCGGGCAAAACTATCCATTCCAGCGCCCAAGCCGCCACAGAGCGTTCTCGCTCGTGGATTAAGGCCTGATGCATCTCGCCAAGCTGAACAGCATTATAGCGCAACAGGGTGACCAATAACTTCGTCAAAACTGGGTTTTGCTTATGTGGCATGGCCGAGGAAGAGCCGCCTCCAAGCAATCAAGTCTCATCCAAGCCTTGCTTTGTCATGAGCGAGATATCCATGCTCATTTTGCCCAAGCTGCTGGACATCAGCGAAAGCCAACCGACCAATTCGCCAAATCTATCGCGCATGACGTGCCAGCTTTTGTCCGGCGCTGCCGAGCCTAATTGCGCCGCAATCGTAGCCGTGCCCTCTGTCAAATCCTCCGGGCCTATCGGCACGGCCTCAATCACGCAGGCCACAGACTCATTGCCCAATGACCGGCTGTGAGCCGCTTCAATGCGTAGCATCTGCACCAGTTGCACCTAAGCAGACAGATGCGCCTCTACAAGTTTGTCGCCGGACACTCCTGTCAGCCAGGCCAGGTCGAATACCAATGTCATACGGCCCTCAAACCTAGAATTTCGCGAGCTTGCGCCGGGCTTGCGACCGGGCGCTCATAGCGGGTGCAAAGTTCAGCAGCACGGGTAATCAAAGCTGCATTCGAGGGGGCAAGCGTGCTGCGGTCAAGGCGCACATTGTCTTCAAGCCCAGCGCGGGTGTGGCCACCTGCCGCTATGGCCCATTCATTCACAACCAATTGATTGGGCCCAATACCCGCGGCGCACCACTCAGCTTGCGGCGCGCGCGCTTGCATCTGCGCCACATAAAAATCAAAAATCGCACGATCTGCCGGCATAGCATTTTTCACACCCATTACAAATTGCACATAGAGTTTGCCGAATAATTTTCCCTCGTCATGCAGGCGCAAGGCTTGCAAGATATGTGAAAGATCAAAAGCTTCAATCTCCGGCACCACTTCATATTTTTGCATTTCTCTGGCCAGCCAAGCCACCAAATCCGGCGGGTTCTCATAAACGCGCTTGGGAAAATTGTTTGAGCCGACAGAAAGTGAAGCCATATCAGGTCTCAGAGACAACATTCCGCCACGCTCTTGCCCCGCACCAGAACGGCCTCCAGTTGAAAACTGAATGATGACCTCCGGGCAATGCCTGCGCAGCTCTTCTTGCACGCGGGCGAATTTTTCCGGGTCGCTGCTCGGTGTTTCATCGGCATTGCGCACATGGGTATGAATAATCGAAGCCCCCGCCTCCACCGCCGCCAAGCTGCTCTCGACCTGCTCAGAAATACTGATGGGCACAGCTGGGTTGGCCGATTTTGTCGGCACCGAACCGGTGATGGCGCAGCACAGAATGCAGGGTTTGTTATGCAGATCAGACATTCATTAACACCGTTTCCTCGTCACCTTGCAGGTTTATTCTAACAATCTATTAAACCACGTGGAAAAAACACTTTTTTCGTTTAACGCGATAAAACACGCACCGCGCAGAGCCGAAGCCCTACGCAGTGGACCTGCAAGATTAGCTTGCGCCACCCATATAAATCGAGATGATCCAGAAGATTAACGCCGAGATCGTCGCCGCGGCCGGTACTGTAATCACCCATGCAGCGATGATTGTAAGGAAGTGACTGCGACGCACCAATTTGCGGCGGCGGCGTTCTTCTTTTGGCTGTTCTACGGCCTGTGGAATGGTCACCCGCGCCCGCTTCATCCGACGCTGCGAGTCCCATTCGCGAAAGAAGCCCACACCAAATACGCCACCAACAGCGATATGCGTTGAGCTGACCGGCAGGCCCAACCAGCTGGCAACAATCACAGTGATGGCCGCTGAAAGCGCAACACAATAGGCCCGCATCGGGTTGAGTTTAGTAATTTGACCGCCCACCATGCGGATCAATTTTGGTCCAAACAAAAACAGGCCAAACGATATCCCCAACGCACCGATGGCCATCACCCAGAGCGGAATAGAAACTGCGTCTACGAAACCGCCTGAGGCCGAAGCCTGCACAATCGCGGCCAGCGGTCCAACCGCATTGGCCACATCATTTGCTCCATGAGCGAAACTGAGCAACGCGGCGGATACTACCAAGGGGATGCCAAAGAGTTTTTTCAGCGACTTATTACGATTTTCCAACCCCTCGGCTTGCTTGCGCACAACTGGGATCATAACCAACCAAATGATGACACCTAAACCAAGACCGATCATCATTACCGAGGAAAAATCAATTTTCATGATTTTCTTAAGGCCCTTGAGCGCCAAGTACGCAGAAAATGCTCCACCCATAATCCCAACCAAAACCGGCACCCAGACACGCGCCGCAGAGATTTTATCGTCCCGATATACAATCCGGGACTTGATAAACCACAGAAACAGGGCGGCAACCACCCCGCCCAAGACCGGTGAAATCACCCAGCTTGCGGCGATTTTATACATGGTTGGCCAATTCACAGCTGCAAAACCCGCAGCCGCGATCCCTGCCCCCATAACGCCGCCAACAACTGAATGGGTGGTCGAAACAGGCGCCCCAACCCATGTGGCCAAATTTACCCAAAGCGCCGCAGACAATAGCGCTGCAAGCATGGCCCAGATAAATATGGAAGCTGTTTGCATACTTTGCGGCGCAATAATGCCCTTTGCGATGGTCGATACGACGTCCCCCCCTGCAAGCAAGGCGCCGGCACTTTCAAACACCGCTGCAATTGCAATGGCTCCGCCCATGGTCAAAGCATTGGCCCCCACTGCGGGCCCCATATTATTGGCAACATCATTAGCGCCAATATTCAGCGCCATATAGGCTCCAAAGCCAGCGGCGATCACCACGATAAGCGTATTGCCAGTTTGCCCAAACAGATAAAAAGCAACAAGTCCCGCGACCAGAATAAAGGCCAATGACACTCCCAGCCCCATCATTGGGCGGGAAGCATAGTCAGTTGCCTGCTCTAGGGCCGAGAATCGGTTTAAATCTCGATCTAGAGTTTCTAAGTGTCGCTGTTCGAAATCATTTTGAGCCATGCGAGCATATTCCTGTTATTTTCGTGGACCCGATAGCAGCTTCGCATAAATTACACAAACATTACTGCAAATTTGGCGATCCACAATTTGTGGCGGGTCACCATTCCCCACAACAGTAATACAGAACGAACCGAATGATACTAATATCGCTCGTGTATTCAGATTTTCTTGGCTAATGTATCTTTATAGTGGACTTAGGGCGGATATCATTTTCCGTCGCGGGCAGATTTTTCTTCGCGCGTCAGCTTGTTGTTCCATGTGTTGTTGCTCAAGCCCAGCTCGCTGGGCAAGGGCTTGGTTTTTCCAACATTGATTTTCCCGCCTTTGTTCAAAAATTCCTGAACAAGAGCGTCATCGGTGGTTTCTTTAGGAATATGCTTCATGAAGGCATCATAACCGCAGCATAGGCAGCTTGTCACCCTCAAATTATTGGCAAATAGATGCCAGCGGTTCACTCAATGACCAACGCCGGCAAGGACTTCACCAAATCATCCACCGCTTTCATCTGCGTCAAAAATGGTTTGAGCAAATCCAAAGGCAGGGCGCGACCCAGCCCGCCGTTGAAGATTATGTTCGCTGACTTATTTGTTAAGTGTTGCCCTTAGGCCCTAGACATTTTACCTAGACTTCCAAAACCACAAATGAAATTCGGAGAGAAAACATGGACGGACATGACACATCCAACAGCGGCAAATGCCCAGTAATACATGGAATGGCTACCAGCGCGGCATCCCGTGGGCGTTCCAATGGCGATTGGTGGCCCAATCAGCTAAATCTCAAGATTCTAGCTCAAAATACCCCCGCGTCGGACCCGATGGACCTGGATTTCGACTATGCAAAGGAATTTGCCAAACTTGATTTGGCCGCTGTCAAAGCCGATTTAACCGCCTTGATGACCGACAGCCAAGACTGGTGGCCAGCAGATTACGGGCATTATGGTCCCTTCTTCATTCGCATGGCCTGGCACAGCGCTGGCACCTATCGCACCGCCGACGGACGCGGCGGTGCAGGTGCTGGACAACAACGTTTTGCGCCGCTCAACAGCTGGCCGGACAACGGCAATCTTGACAAGGCCCGCCGCTTACTGTGGCCCGTCAAACAAAAATATGGCAAGGCTTTGTCCTGGGCCGACTTGATGATTTTGGCCGGCAATGTCGCGCTTGAATCTATGGGGTTCAAAACCTTTGGCTTCGGTGGAGGTCGCGTCGATGTTTGGGAGCCTGAGGAGGATATTTATTGGGGCACCGAAAAGAGCTGGCTCGACGATAACCGGTATAGCGGTGAGCGCGAGTTGGAAAACCCGCTGGCGGCCGTGCAAATGGGCTTGATTTATGTGAACCCGGAAGGCCCAAATGGCAATCCCGATCCCCTCGCCTCTGGTTATGACATCCGCGAGACCTTCGCGCGCATGGCAATGAATGATGAAGAGACAGTGGCGCTTGTGGCCGGTGGGCACACGTTTGGTAAAGCGCATGGTGCTGGCGATCCCGAGCTGGTAGGCGCAGAGCCTGAAGGCGCGAGCATTGTAGAGCAAGGCTTTGGCTGGAAGAATGATTTCGAAAGCGGCCTGGGCATTCACACCACAACCAGCGGGATTGAAGGTTCCTGGACCGCCAATCCGACGCAATGGGATATGGGGTATTTTGATCTTCTCTTCGGATATGACTGGGAGTTGACAAAAAGCCCTGCTGGCGCGCAAATTTGGCATGCCAAAGGCCTTTCAGATGAGGATCATGCGCCACAGGTTGACGGATCTGGCAAAACTGTTCCCGTGATGATGACCACCGCCGACATGGCCATGCGTACCGACCCAGCTTATGAGAAAATTTCGCGGCACTTCCACGCCAACCCCGATGCTTTCGCGGATGCCTTCGCACGCGCTTGGTTCAAACTGACTCACCGCGACATGGGGCCAAAGATTTTGTACAAAGGCTCTGAGGTGCCTGCGGAGGATTTGATCTGGCAAGATCCTATCCCCACCGGAAATGCGAACCTTGGCGCCGCGGATATCGCAGATCTGAAAGCGGCCATCATGGGCACGGGCCTATCGATATCGCAATTGGTTTCAACCGCTTGGGCTTCGGCCTCTACCTTCCGCGGCTCTGACAAACGCGGCGGCGCCAATGGCGCGCGCCTGCGGCTTGCACCGCAAAAAGATTGGGATGTGAACCAACCAGAGCAATTGCAACACGTCTTGTCCACCCTTGAAACCATACAGGCAAATTTCAAAAAATCTGTTTCAATGGCAGACTTGATCGTGCTCGGCGGCGCGGCCGCGATTGAAACGGCCGCAAAAGCTGCGGGCCACTCGGTCAGCGTCCCCTTCACACCGGGGCGCGGCGATGCCACTCAAGAGCAAACGGATGCGGAGTCTTTTGATGTGTTGGAGCCACAGGTTGACGGGTTCCGCAACTATCAGAAGCGAAACTTCAACGTCTCTGCCGAAGAACTGCTCGTAGATCGCACCCAGCTGTTGACGCTGAATGCTCCTGAGATGACGGCGCTGGTCGGTGGGCTTCGGGTTTTAGGAGCCAATAGCCATGGCGCCAAAGAAGGTGTCTTCACAGATCGTCCTGAAACTTTGAACAACGACTTTTTTGTCAACCTGCTTGATATGGGCACAAAATGGGTAGATGTGTCTGGGGACGAGACCCGCTTTGAAGGTCGCGATCGGGCCACAGGGGCCGTGAAATGGACGGCAAGCCGGGTCGATCTGGTATTTGGCTCCAATTCGCAATTACGCGCCTTGGCAGAAGCTTTCGCAACATCGGAGGCCGAACCGCACTTTGTAAAACGCTTCGTTGCCGCTTGGGCAAAAGTGATGGATGCAGATCGTTTTGGTGCAACCTAAAGTTTAGATCAACCAAGTATTATTTAAAAAGCCCGCTCTGAAGAATGGGCTTTTTTTATAGGTTTCGAAGCTAAATCTGGTGGCATCGAATTGAGGTAATTTCCCGTAACCACTTTGCCCGTCTTAAAATAAATATTGAAATTATCTCCTATCTACGCCAAGCTCTAAAAGACACTTTTGAAAGAGAGCGTTAGCAATAGTTCTGGGAGAACAAAAATGAAATTACGCGCGATTGCAACGATGATTTTAAGTACTAGCGCGTTAAGTGCGACCGCTGGAGGTTTTGAGACCAACTCTCTGTCAACATCCTTTATGTACGAAAAAGGCAATTATGCTGAACTTGGTATGTCAAGTCGATCGCCTGATGTTAAAGGCACAGTATACGCTCCAACAGGCAGTGCGCTAGCAAAACAAGATTACGTTTCGTTGGCGATGAAGACTGATATTTCAAACACCTTATCTGTTGGCCTAACATCCTACAATCAGGGTGCGATACAACTTGATTACTCTTCTGCAGGAAGTCCCTATGCTGTAGCCCTGCCTGTTGTCGATTTAGACATCAACGCGTTGGCCGTTTTGGTAAAATATTCGCTCTCTGATAATGTGAGCATCCTTGGCGGTGCCAAACAGTCACAAGTTCAGGATGCGTCAGCCAATATATTTCAGAGTGCTGGATTGCCAGCGTCTTCTGTTTCAGGAGCTACCGAAACAAGTCTCTTGATTGGGGCATCATATACAATTCCTAAAATAGCTCTGCGCGCTGAACTAATTTACGAAGGCGACGCTGATTTTTCATTAAATACTTCAAATGCAGGCGTTGGAACCGGCAAAACAAGCGCATCTGTTCCCGATTACATGACCTTGAATTTCCAAAGTGGCATAGCTGAGGATACATTATTATTTGGGTCAATTCGAAAGGCTGACTGGAGCAATCACCAAATTACAGTCTTTCCCGGCACACCAACAACTTCAAGTTTTACCGATACTACAACATATTCCCTCGGAGTTGGTCGTAAAATAAACGATGCAGTATCTCTTATAGCAAATTATTCGACAGAAGCTGCGGGCTCATCGGCTTCTACAACGCCACTTACAATAACCAACGGTTACGATGCAATTGGACTCGCAGTAAGGTATTCAAGTGGTAATTCAACTGTAACTGCCGGCTACAGCTATGCTAAAGTTGGAAATATAACACTTACATCAGGTCTTGGCGTCGGAGAATTTACCAACAATACAGTTACCGGCTTCGGTATAAAGATTGGCTATAATTTCTAATAACCATTACCAAACTGAAAATACCCCGCTTTGTCGGGGTATTTTTTGATTTAGCAAATCTTTCCTTATTACGTTAAGCTATTTAAATAATTTATTGTTTCTGAACTTAACTCTGATGGTCGCCGTGTTTGGCGATTAACATTAACATGAACAAAATGTCCCTGAGCAGCCGCAACGTTTTCATCTCCTGAAAATAATCCAACGGCATAAGTAACCGATGACGTGCCCAGCTTACTAACCTTAATCCCAGCGGTAATTATATCAGGAAACGCTAATTCTTTAAAATATTGGCATCCAGTTTCCACAACTAAAAATACAGTCTTGCCGAGTTTCAAGTCCAACACGCCTTGTTCCAGCAAATGCCCGTTCACTGCAGTATCAAACAACTGATAATGCACTGCATTGTTCATATGTCCATAGATATCGTTATCAACCCAACGCGTAGTCAGGATCGAGAAAGCACGATAGTCAGAACGGGTTTTTTGAGTCTGTCTCACCAAGCAGCCTCATAAATTTTCATGGCTGCAGCCTCATCCACAGGGCGCGGGTTGTTGACCAGAAGGCGAGTTTGGTTAATTGCATCGCGCGCCAGTTTAGGCAAGGCCTCCCACGCGATACCCATCTCCCGCAAGCCTTGCTCAAGCCCACAAGCCTGGCTCAAATCTGCCATACCTTGGGCAAACTTCATGGCCGCCTCCGCTACGCTCATTGCCCGCAGGTCCGGAAAAACATGCGGCAAGAGCTGCGCATAAGCCTCAGGCGCAACCTGCGCATTGAAGCGCAGGACATGCGGCAGAACCAACGCATTAGAGAGCCCATGTGGGACTTTATAGTGCCCACCAATCGGATAGGCCAAGGCATGTACGGCAGCTACAGGCGAATTGGCAAAGGCCTGCCCGGCCAGCATAGAGCCCAAAAGCATTCCCGTTCGAGCTTCAAGATCATCCGGTTTTTGTACCGCCCGCAAAAGCATGCGGCCCATAAGCCCCAACGCCTCGACCGCAAGCGCACGGCTGATTGGATTGTTGTTCGGATTGACACTGGCATAGGCTTCAATCGCATGAACCATGGCATCAATGCCGGTTGCAGCCGTCACATGCGCGGGCAATCCAAGCGTCAGTTCCGGATCAAGCAGTGCCAGATCAGGCAATAGTAGCGGACTCACCACGCCCATTTTCTCCGATGCGCCGGTAGTCACAATCGAAATTGGTGTCACCTCTGAGCCAGTCCCTGCTGTGGTCGGCACCAACACCAGCGGCAAACGCGGCCCGCGCGCATTGCCAACCCCATAGGCTTCCGCCAATGGCTGACCAGTAGCGGCCAAAAGCGCGGCAAGCTTGGCGACATCCAAGGACGAGCCTCCGCCAAAGCCAATCACCCCGGTGGCACCGCGCGCTTTCTGCGCAGCCTGCAACACAGTAGATTCTGGTGGATCCGCTTGAACCTGGTCAAAGAGCGTGACCGCCACGCCAGCCGCGCACAACCCATCTTTTACCTGCTGCACAAGGCCCGTGGCCATCATGCCAGGGTCGGTAACCAAAAGCACACGATCGCCGCAAATAGGGCGCGTGATCTCCCCTATCTCACCAGCCAGGCCCGCCCCCATACGCAGGCTCGGGGTGGTGTTAAAGGTGAAGGGTTTCATCATAGGCCCAATCCTTGTTGTCCATCACAATTGCGCCACACAACTCTGCGGTTGACGCAGCCATATGGCAAGGCTTTCTTATATCTTTTCCTGCGTATGCTTGCGCAGCTCCGCCCGGGCCACCTGCCGCCGATGCACCGCATCAGGACCATCCGCCAAACGCAGGGTCCGCAGATGCATCCAATAGGCCGCAAGGGGGAGATCTTGACTGATACCGCCCGCCCCATGCAGCTGAATGGCTTCATCGACCACTTTCAAAGCCATGATCGGCGCCACAACTTTGATCTTCGAGATCCAAGGCGCCGCAGCCCGTGGATCGCCTTGGTCCATCATCCAAGCCGCCTTTAGACAGAGCAATCGCGCCATCTCAATTTCCATACGCGCATCCGCGATGATGTCAAAATTCGCGCCTAATTGCGCCAAGGGCTTGCCAAACGCTGTGCGGCTCAAGCTGCGTTTGCACATCAGCTCCAGCGCCGCCTCCGCTTGACCAATCGCCCGCATGCAATGATGTATGCGCCCGGGGCCAAGCCGGCCTTGGGCGATCTCAAAGCCACGCTCTTCGCCCAGCAGCATGTTTTCGGCAGGGACGCGCGCATCGGTAAAGCGCAAGTGATAATGCCCATGCGGCGCGTCATCATGGCCATAAATTTCCATCGGCCGTAATTTTTCAATCCCTGGCGTGGCTGCATCGACCACGATCATCGAATGGCGCTTGTGCTTGGGGGCATCTTCAGCACCGGTTTTCACCATAACGATATAGACCGCACAGCGTGGATCACCCGCGCCGCTGGCCCACCATTTCTCACCGTTGAGCACATAGTCATCGCCATCCCGGATGCAGCTCAGGCTCAAATTCGTCGCATCCGAGGAGGCCACATCCGGCTCAGTCATTACATAGGCGGAGCGGATCTCCCCAGCCAACAGTGGCGCAAGCCAGCGGGTTTTCATCTCTTCAGTGCCATATCGCTCGAAGACTTCCATATTGCCCGTGTCCGGCGCGGAACAGTTGAACACCTCTGCGGCCAAAGGTGATTTACCCAACTCTTCAGCCATATAGGCATATTCCACCGTCGTCAGGCCAAAGCCTTTGTCGCTGCCCGTCAGCCAAAAATTCCACAAACCTTCGGCCCGGACCTTATCTTTGAGGCCGGTCATGATTTCCACCTGACGATCGGTCAATTTCCAGCGATCCCCTTTGGAAACCTCCGTATGATACTCCGCCTCTAAGGGCATAATATCATTTCGAATAATTTCCGAAACTCGGTCCCGCAGCTTGGCGACACGTTCTGACAGTCCAAGGTTCATTTCCATATCCGCGCCCTCAATGTTTCCATGATATTTTGCCCTTTACAGGCCTGCCTATCATGAAACATACTGACGAGTATGTTGTCAATGGAAGCTAAGTGATGTCGGATCTGGAACGGGCCTTTGCCGCGCAAAGCCGGCAGATTGGCATGCGCTTGGGGCACAGCCCTTGGATATTGATTGATCAAGCACGCATTGATGCCTTTGCCAAGATCACTGAAGATCAACAGTTCATCCATGTCGACCCTGCCCGCGCCCGGGCAGAAACCCCTTTTAACGGCACGATTGCACATGGGTTTTTGACGCTCTCCATGGCCAGTCGCATGGTACAAGACACGCTGCCCAATCTGCCCGGCCAAGTTATGAACCTCAATGCAGGGTTTGATCGCTTGCGCTTTATCTCACCGCTACCCAGCGGCCAGCGAATTCGCGGCGCATTTACACTCAAAGAGGTCACAAAGTCCAAGGCCAACCACCTGCGCGTGGTGACCGAGCTGACCGTTGAAATTGAACACAGCGATACGCCCGCCCTGGTCGCTGATTGGATCAATATCGCCGTCTTCTCGCCCGCACACCTACGCAATGAGGGTCGGCAGATATGACTCAAACGCTGCACACTTATGATCCTCAAGAGCTTTCCACATATTTGGAACAAAATGTGACTGGATTTTCTGGCCTGGCTGAAATCGCAAAGTTTTCCGACGGGCAATCCAACCCGACATATCAGCTGACCGACACCGCTGGCCGCCGTTTCGTGCTGCGCGCCAAGCCGCCAGGCACCTTGCTCAAATCCGCCCATGCGGTCGATCGCGAGTTTCGCGTCATGACCGCTCTGGCCGCAAGCGCTGTGCCCGTACCTCAAATGTTGCACCTCTCGGGTGAGGACAGTCCCATGGGCGCGCAATTTTTGGTGATGGAACACTTAAACGGACAGGTTTTTTGGGATCCCGCTCTGCCCGAGAAGTCCCCAAAGTTTCGCCAAGGCGTGTATCACGCCCTCGTGCAGACCCTGGCCGCTCTGCACGATGTTGATCCCAAAGCCGTTGGGCTGGCTGACTTTGGCAAACCCGGCAATTATTTTTCGCGGCAAGTGTCCCGCTGGACAAGGCAATATCGCGCCTGTGAAACGCAGGCACGTCCCGATATGGATTGGAGCATCGACTGGCTGGAGCGCAACATGGTGCAAGATGATGGACAAACCGCCATCGTGCACGGTGACTATCGTTTGGACAATGTCATGTTCGACAGCCAAACCGCCGAGATGATCGCAGTTTTGGATTGGGAATTGTCCACGCTCGGGCATCCCTTTGCCGACCTGGCCTATCAATGCATGGGGCTGCGCCTGCCGCAAGATGGTATGATCAAAGGGCTCAAGGGTATTGACCGCAGGGCGCAAAGCCTGCCCGAAGAAGCGGACTATGTTGCGCAATATTGTGATCTGAGAGGCATCGATCCACCTGAAAATTGGGCGTTCTACATGGTGTTTTCTTTCTTTCGACTGGCCGCCATTTTGGAGGGCGTATTGCATCGCGCCCAATCGGGAAATGCCTCAAACCCCAGGGGCATAGATACGATGAGCCGCAGCATCGCCACTTTGGCGCAAGCCGCAAAACATACCGCCCAAGGCCGCCCGTCATGATGCTCAACAGCGCATCGGTCAAGGGACGCATTCTAGACGCCGCCGCTCAGGCGTTTGCCACCCATGGGGTCGATCAGACCTCGATTGATGACATTGCCCGCGACCTTGGTGCGACCAAAGGAAAAATTTATCATCATTTCGGCTCAAAAAGCGAATTGGTCTGCGCCATTCGCAAGCATTCTGTGCAGCTGACTTTGGAGCGAGTCCGTCCGCAGTTCGAGGCAGACATGCCGCCACTGGAAAAATTCTATGCGATGGCCAAAGCGCATGTCATCGCGATGATATCAGAGCTGGCCTATCACCGGGTTGTGGTAGAGGAGATGCGCGGTTCAAAGACCGGCGGGACAACAGCAGCAGAGCGGGCTTTGCGTCTCGAAATCGCTGCGCTGCAGTCCGAATATGAGGGCTTTTTCCGCAGCACTTTGGCAGAGGGCATCGCCAGCGGGCATTTTCGCGATCAAGACATCTCCATCGCCGTGCGGAGCTTTTTGATGATGCTGCATGCGCCGATCTATTGGTACCAACCGCGCGACACAGACAATATCGCTGCCATTGCCAACCAATTGGCCACTATGGCCTTGGGTGCGGTGGCAACGCCACCATGAGATGTTGATCTCCCAAACATCTGCGCTTTACGCTGGTACGGCGCGGCAATCGCAAAGGACGCTTCGATGACCCAACCTGTGACCCTCTCGACAGCCGGCTCCATCGCCGTAATTGAGATCAATAACCCTCCAGTCAACGCACTGAGCCAGGCGGTGCGGCAAGGCTTGCGCGATGCGGTCGTGCAGGCGGATACAGATCTGGCCGTCACGGCCATCGTCATCATTGGAGCGGGGCGCAGCTTTCCTGCCGGGGCGGATATCAAGGAATTTGACCAGCCAATGCAGGATCCGCATTTGCCCGATGTGATCGATCGCATTGAAAATTGCAGCAAACCGGTTGTGGCCGCGTTGCATGGCACAGCTTTGGGGGGCGGTTTTGAGATCGCCCTGGGCAGCCATTACCGCATCGCCGTGCCATCTGCGCGGGTGGGCCTGCCGGAAGTCCATCTCGGGCTCATCCCCGGCGCCGGCGGCACGCAGCGCTTGCCGCGATTGTGTGGCGCCGCAATGGCGCTTGAGATTATGTTCAAAGGCACCCCGATCAGCGCGCAAGATGCTTTCGCGGCCGGGTTGATCGACCGTTTGGCAGACGGGGATTTGCGCCAAGCCGCTTTGACCTATGCCGCGGAGCTCCAAATCCTGCGCCGCAGCAGCGATGCCACCTCCCACCTTGCGGACAAAGCCGCCTTCGAAGCGGCGTTGCAAAATGCCGCAAAGACAGCCGCCAGTCGGATGCGCGGGCAAATGGCGCCGCTGAAGATTGTCGATTGCGTGCGCGCCTGCATCACCCAACCTTTCGCGGATGGGCGCCGGTTCGAAAGCGATTGTTTTTTTGAATGTCTTGCCTCTGAACAATCCAAAGGCATGATCCACGCCTTTTTCGCCGAGCGCGCCAGCGCCAAAGTTCCCGAAGCCGGCCGCGCAGAGCCACGCCCCCTAAACCGGCTTGGGGTCGTGGGCGGCGGCACCATGGGTGCAGGCATCACCGTCGCGGCTCTGAACAGCGGCCTGCCGGTCACGATGATCGAGCGCGATTGTGAAAGCTTGGCGCGGGGACGGGCCAATGTAGAGCAGGTCTATGATCGGTTGATTGCCAAAGATCGCATGAGCGCGGCGCAAAAATTTGACATTATGGCCCGGTATCAAGCCTCAACGGAATTTGCCGACCTGTCGGAAGTCGACATGGTGATCGAGGCCGTTTTTGAGCGGCTCGATGTTAAATGCGGCGTGTTTGAACAGCTCGACAAAGTGCTAAAACTCGATGCGGTATTGGCCTCCAATACGAGCTATATCGACATAGATAAAATTTCCAGCGCCACCAATCGCCGCGAAAACGTGCTGGGTCTGCATTTTTTCAGCCCGGCAAATATCATGAAATTGCTCGAAATTGTTGTGCCACAAGACGCGGCTGACGATGTGGTGGCCACAGGCTTTGCATTGGCCAAAATTTTGGGCAAAATCCCCGTGCGGTCCGGCAATTCGCCCGGGTTCATTGGCAACCGCATTCTCGGCAAATATGGCGATTGCGCCGCCCATATGATGGAAGACGGTGCCACACCTTACGAAATTGATGCCGCAATTGTAGCGTTTGGCTATCCGATGGGCCTCCATGCCATGTATGATCTGGCTGGTTTGGACATTGGATGGGACAATCGCAAAGCCGCGCAGGACAAGCACGATCCAGCGGAACGCTATGTTGAGATCGCCGACCGTATTTGTGAACGCGGTTGGTTTGGGCAAAAAACCGGGCGCGGTTTCTACCTGTACCCCGGCGGTGCACGCATCGGGACGCCAGACCCTGAAATTCTTGCTTTGATCGAGGCGGAACGCGCCAAAAAATCCATCGCAGCCCGCAAATTCACCGCGGACGAGATTATGGCGCGCTATCTGGCGGCAATGATCAATGAAGCCTGTGAGGTTCTGCGCGAAAGCGTGGCCTTGAAACCCTCAGATATCGATGTGACCTTCGTGCACGGCTATGGCTTCCCAAGATATCGAGGTGGGCCGATGAAATATGCGGACAGTTATGGTCTGGATCGACTGCTGGGAGATATCCGACGCTATGGGCAGGACGATCCCATATTTTGGCAGGCCTCACCGTTACTGGAAGAGCTGGTGGCCTCTGGGCAAACTTTCGACGACCTGAACAAAGGATAGAGCTATGGACCTGAACTTCACCGAAGCTGACCAGGCATTTCGCCAGGAGGTCATCGAATTTTTGAGCGTGGAACTGCCAGCTGATATTTCGCGCAGGGTGCATGCGGATCTACCCGTCAGCAAAGAGGACACAGAATTTTGGCATGCGGTTTTGCATAAACGCAGCTGGCTGACTTATAATTGGCCCAAATCTTTTGGCGGTATCGGCTGGAGCCCCGTGCAACAATCTATCTTCGAGGAAGAATGCGCCACCGCTGGTGCCCCGCGCATCTTGCCATTTGGCCTCAAAATGCTGGCGCCTGTTTTGATGGCTTTTGGCTCAAAAGAGCAACAAGAGCATTGGCTCCCACGCATGTGCGATGGCACTGACTGGTGGTGTCAAGGCTATTCCGAGCCAGGATCTGGATCTGACTTGGCCAGTCTCAAAACGACAGCGGTTAAACAGGGCGATCACTATGTGATCAACGGCCAAAAAACGTGGACCACATTGGGCCAATACGCCAATATGATCTTTTGTCTGGTGCGCACGAATAGCGATACCAAACCACAGGCCGGTATTTCTTTCATCTTGGTTGATCTAGCTACGCGAGGTATTGAGATGCGCCCCATCCGCACTTTGGACGGGGGGCAGGAAGTGAATGAGGTATTTTTCACAGATGTCCGCGTCCCTGCTTCAAACTTAGTGGGCGAAGAAAATAAGGGCTGGACCTATGCGAAGTACTTGCTGGCCCATGAGCGCAATGGCATCGCCAATGTCGGAATTTCTGGCCAAAAGCTTGCCCGGCTCAAGCGCCTCTCTCTGACCCAAAAACGAAATGGAAAACCGCTGGCTGATGATCCATTGTTTGCGGCACGACTGGCCCGCTTAGAGATAGAGCTGCGCAACCTAGAAACCACAAACTTGCGGGTTCTTGACGGGTTCTCGAAAGGCGCTGGACCGGGGCCAGAAAGTTCAATGTTAAAAATCATCGGATCGGAGTTGGAACAAAACTTCGACGATCTTACGCGCCGTGCCTTGGGACGTCACGCTCAGGCGCATACGCCACAGGTGTTTGAACTCGGCTACAACGGACCACAGGTGGCGCCACAAGATATGGCCAATCAATCCGCCGCTTATTTCAACAAGCGCAAAGTGTCGATCTATGGCGGTTCAAATGAGATACAAAAAAACATCATAACCAAAATGATATTGGGGCTTTAAGATATGGATTTTCAACCCACTGAAGAACGCCGCATGCTGGCGGATATGATCGGAAAATTCATTCAGAATGACTATCCATTGAAAGAGCGACTAACGGCGGGCTCTAGCGATTTGGGCTATTGCCCTACGGCCTATAGCACGATGGCACAGCTGGGTTTGATCGGTGCATTATTTGAGGAAGAGGTTGGCGGCTTTGGCGGTTCGGGATTTGATATCGCCACCGTCTTCACAGAGCTGGGCAAAGGTTTGGCAGTTGAACCGCTCAATGACACAGCACTGACCACCGGCTATATTTTGGCGCAGACTGATCAGTTGGACCTTGTCGAACAGATCGTCCTTGGTGAAAAACGCGTAGCACTTGGTCTCATCGAAAATGGCGCAGATTATGACTGGAGCGCGCCCGAAACGCTTGCGCGCAAAACAGATGCGGAATGGCAGTTGAACGGCGTAAAAACCTCTGTGAAATTCGCCCATGGGGCTGATGCGCTGATTGTCAGTGCACAGACACAATCCGCGCCAGGGATCAGCTTATTTTTGATTGAAGCGGCGGCAACGGGGCTCGCGGAGCATCCGTTCCAAACTGTCGATGGTGGCAACGCCTGCGAGATCACGCTGCACAACACACCTGCTCAGCTGTTGGGCGTGGAAGGTGCAGCCTATCCATTGATCGATGCCGCGGCCGCGCGCGCCACTTTGGCCCTCTGCGCGGAGGCTTTGGGATTGATGGAGCGCATTAAAGATATGACCATCGACTACATGCGCACGCGCAAACAATTCGGCAGCGAGCTGGGTAAATTTCAAGCGCTGCAACACCGCGTGGCGCAGATGTTGCTCGAAATCGAGCAGGCAAAATCGGCAGTCATCAATGCTGCGAATGATTTACAGGCCCCCACCGATGAACGAAATCGCGCCATATCCGCGGCGAAATATTCGATTGGCCGAATTGGCTGTGCCGTTGCCGAAGAGGCGATCCAGCTGCATGGCGGCATTGGTATGACTTGGGAGTATGATTTGGGGCATTTCGCCAAGCGGCTTGTTATGATTGACCACGAATGGGGGGATCAAGACTTCCACTTAATGCGCTTCGCTGAAAGCTGAGGGGTAACAAAGGTCATTCTACGATACCTGCATCCTCCTAACACCTCATAGCTTATAGTTACCTATACATAAGTCTATAATTATATCAAAATATACTTTGTTCCCCAAAAAATAATCTATTCGGTAGTGCCGTGTCACAGATATCTTGGATACAAAGTTATAAACCGCAAATTTTGCCTCTCAGAAAGAAATCTAATGGGGTAAGTTTAGAATGCTCGCAATAACGGACAGCCCACTCGCCCCTTCCACAGAGGTCATTCGCCTCATTGGCATCTATGGGCCAATCAAGCTGTGCGATCTTGAGGCGCATGTGTCATTCTCACGCTCTGCCTTGCAACGGATTTGCGCCCAACTGGAGGCGCTAAACTGGGCGCGGCGGCGGGTCTCGGATAAGGCCTATGTTCTGACTTATGCTATTGATGATTTTTTTGCTTCAGCGCAATTTTCAGCCCCTGAAGTGGACCAAGTTCAGCCGGTTTTGAACATGGCAAAGGCAGAGGGGTGCTATGACATCACGTTCTCTATGTTCGAAAGTAAAACACGATTTGCAATTGTCGACAGCACCAAGCCACCGGTCGACTTGACCACCGAGCATTCTTTAATTTTCTCAAATGCAGCAATTTCTGCGCAGTCAGAGATGTCAGAGCAAGAGCAGAAAACGCTTATCGCCAAAGCTGCGACCCAAGCAAACCCGGAGGAGCAGACCGAGCTGCGCATGGGTAAATACCACCAAGAGGTCCGTGAAGCCCGAATGCGCGGTTATGTGCTTGATGCAACCCTTCCGTCCATCTCTTTCAGCTGGCGAGCAGAAACTGGCGCTATTTGCACGTTGACCGTTGAGCCAGCCGCAGCAACCCGCACTGCGCGGCAAGAGTTCCTAGAATACCACCAGCAAATTATGGAAAAATTTTCGATCATGTGCGACGATCATTTTCGATCGAATCTGGCAGCCGCACGTGACCAACGTGCCTACGGCTAAAACAAATCGAAAACGCCAACCCATCTGTTTCTTGTCATGTTGCGCAGGACGGCCTACCTACGGGATAAGTCCCAAAGGAGGCGCAGCATGTACCAGCCCGGTGAAACCTATGACGATATCCGCAAGGCCGTTGGCAAACTCTGCGCAGAATTTCCCGGAAGCTACTGGCGTGCACTTGACAGAGAGATGACTTATCCGGCCGCTTTTGTGCAGGCTCTGACTGAGGCTGGATGGCTCGGTGCTTTGATTCCTGAAAATTTTGGTGGATCAGGCCTGCCGCTCTCCGCTGCTGCGGTTATTTTGGAAGAAATCCACCGGTCGGGGGGCAATGCGGGCGCGTGTCATGCACAGATGTATACCATGGGAACCCTGTTGAGGCATGGCTCAGAGGCGCAAAAGACCCAGTACCTGCCAAAGATCGCGGACGGGACCCTGCGGTTGCAGGCCTTTGGTGTAACCGAGCCCAGCTCAGGTACCGATACAGGCGCATTGCGCACCACCGCCAAGCGAGATGGGTCCAATTATGTCATCAACGGGCAGAAAATTTGGACCAGCCGAGCAGAGCATTCCGACCTCATGTTGCTTTTGGCGCGCACGACACCGCTGGAAGAGGGGATGAAGAAGACCCAAGGTCTTTCTGTTTTGCTGGTCGACATGCGCGAAGCACTGGGCAACGGTCTCACCCTACAGCCGATCCGCACCATGATGAACCATGCGACCACAGAGGTCTTTTTTGACAATCTCCGCGTGCCGGCGGAAAACTTGATCGGCGAAGAAGGCAAAGGATTTCGCTATATCCTCTCAGGCATGAATGCCGAACGCATTTTGATTGCCTCTGAATGTATTGGCGATGCGAAATGGTTTATCGAACACTCGGTGGCCTATGCCAAAGATCGCCAAGTCTTTGATCGCCCGATCGGGCAAAACCAAGGCATACAATTTCCCATTGCCAAGGCCTATGCAAATATGCGCGCCGCTGAGTTGATGGTGAAAGAGGCGCTGGCCCTCTACGAAAACGGTGGCAATCCCGGCGCTGAGGCCAATATGGCCAAAATGCTGGCAGCCGATGCCTCAAATGAAGCCGCGAATGTTGCGGTACAAACCCATGGTGGGTTTGGCTTTGCTGAAGAGTATGATGTTGAGCGCAAATTTAGAGAAACGCGGCTCTATCAAGTGGCACCGATCTCAACGAATTTGATCCTGTCCTATCTCGCAGAACATGTTTTGGATCTACCGCGCTCCTATTGAAGCAAAGCCCTTGCCCCTGCCAGCCTAGAAAAGTTGTGGCAGGGACAAACAGAACGCCTAGACTGTTAGGATGGTCGACCCAGTTGTGAGGCGCGCCTCCAACGCATCATGCGCCGCTGTGACATCTTCCAAAGCAAACTCTTGACCAATCACAATTTTTACATCGCCAGATGTGACCTTCGAAAATAAATGCCGCGCCATCTCCTGGCAATCTTCATGCTTGCCAATATGAGTAAAGAGCGTCGGGCGGGTGATTTTCAGCGAACCTTTCGCCCCCAATTGGGCCAAGTTGAACGGCGGCACTGGACCCGAAGCATTGCCGAAAGTGATCATCATGCCCAGCGGTTTGAGGCTATTGAGGGAGCCTTCAAAAGTGCTCTCACCCACAGAATCCATCACCACATCAACCCCCGCACCCCCGGTTAATTCATTGACCTTCTCTTCGAAGTTTTCTGACATATAGTTGATGCAATGGGTGGCCCCATGGTGCAAAGCCAATTGGCATTTTTCATCGCTGCCAGCGGTGCCAATCAGGGTAATGCCCTCAGACTTAGCCCATTGGCAGGCAATTAAACCGACGCCGCCTGCTGCTGCATGAAACAGAACTGTGTCGCCTTTATGCAGCGGCGTGGTGCGATGAAAGAGATATTGCACCGTCATGCCCTGAAGCATCATCGCCGCGCCCTGCTCGAAGCTGATTTCGTCGGGCAAAGGACAAACCTGCGCCGCCGGCATCACGCGCCGCTCACAATAAGAGCCCGGCGGCATAGAGGCATAGGCCACACGGTCCCCAACCTTCACATGGGTGACACCTGCCCCCACAGCTTCAATCATACCGGCCGCCTCCATGCCAAGGGCCTGAGGCAAGGGCAGAGGGTAAAGTCCCGTGCGCTGATAGACGTCTATATAATTGAGCCCGCAGGCTTTATGAGCGATGCGCACCTGCCCATCACCGGGTTCTCCGGCTGGCATATCCACAATTTTTAGTTGATCCGAACCCCCGAATTCTTTGATCACAACAGTCTTATTCATCACGCTCTCCTAAGTTTAGAAATGAGTGTAGCGCATTGCCGTGCCGGTACAATCGCCAATTCCTCTGAGATGCGATCTACGGCGCTGGTCACCTTCGGACTTTGGCCTTAGGGTCAGCGCATGATTACATTTGCACTTGCCATAGTCCTGATGCTTGCCACCCCCGGCCCCGGAGTTCTGTCCGCCGCCGGTGTCGGTGCTGGGTTTGGAGCTGCGGCGGGGCTCCGCTACGTGGCTGGGCTCTGTATTGGGCAGGCCTTGGTTTATGCGGCCGTCGCCGCGGGCCTGTCAGCCTTCGTGCTCGACACTCCGTGGCTGCGGATCACATTAATGGCAGTGTCGTTTTTGTATCTGCTGTATTTGGCAAGCCGGATTGCTTTCGCTGGCGCGCAAGTGGCTTTCATTAGATCCGAAACCCCGCCCAGGCTCATGGCCGGTTTGCTCTTGCAGCCCATCAACCCGAAAGCCTATGCGGTGCTGACCGCTTTAATCACCGGATTTCCAATCTATGAGGACGCCTATTGGAGTGAAGTGGCCATAAAATTTGTCATTCTAAATATGATTTGGGTGCCAATCCATGTGATTTGGGTCCTTTTTGGCGTCTCGCTCAAGCGGCTCAACCTCTCGCCTAACGCGCAACGAGCGATCAACATATCCATGGCCCTGTCAATGCTACTCGTGGTTGGCCTCGCCGCTTGGACCCTGCTCTAAGCCGGCTATGCGGAACAATCTCTCGACCAGCCGCTGTCGCGCTAAGGGCAATCCCCGATCACCAAGCGATGGCGCCAACCATTTTTCCAAAAAATGCCCAGTGGTGCGTAACCCGGCGGCAATCTCGCCATTATCCGCAACACTTTGCCCGATCATACAAGGCGCAAGCGGCAACAGCTGCGTCTTCCAGCGCCCCGCGTGATGTGCGGCCACAGCCCGACCAGATTTCGGAGACACATAGGCCAAATCCTCGGTGGTTCCAGACACCGCACAACAGCTGAGATCCAGACCAAAGCCCAAATCCTCCAACAGCTGCATTTCCCAGTGTAAATAGGCCAAAGGCCAAGCCTCTGTGACGCAGATCAAATCCAAAAGATTGATCGAGGCGCTATAGAGTGCCCCATGCTGCGCGCGCTCTGGCAGAGCAAAGTTCAAAAGCCCAACAACAGATGTCAAACCGGCCAAGGCCAAAGGATCCGCCATCACTTGTGCTGCCCGGCTGCGCATAGGTTCAACCGTGAATGCACCCATGTGCTCTTCAAGCCTGGCTTTCCAGACCACCTCAAATTGACCACCAGGTTGCAAAATAGGGCCTTGCCTTCGCCCAGCGCCACCGCGCACTACACCCGCATGTTTCCCATGATGTTCTGTAAAAACCTCAACGATGACGGCCGCTTCACCATGCTTACGCACAGCCAATAAAACCCCTTCATCCCGCCATTCTATCAAAACATAGACCCTAACTTACCCGCGGCAGACAGCAATGACCTAGTATTGGCCGCGTACCGGACCAGTCTATCCAGAGGGCTGCCGAATGTTAAGCGATTTGCCGGGCCCCTAGGCTATTCGCTCAAACCAGGCTCATCGAGCAAATGGCGCCCAAGCCGGTCTTCGACTTCAATCACCCAAACGTCAGGATCAAAGTCCCGCTGACGGCCAATCGCAAGGTCCAAGTCAGCCTCCTCTCCCGAAATCAGCTCCACCCAATTGCGTGCACCGCTTTGCAAATCAAAAGAGCGCTGAAAAACGATGCCTTGCCCGTCCAGCAGGTTGAGCTTAACCAAAACCGCCCCCGCCGTTGCATCTCCCCGCTGGACCACAAAGGCCGGAATATCAGCAAGGCGCAGGCGCGTCAGATAGGCAGCGACCCAAATATCGCTGGTCAGGCGGATCATTCGTTTCCGTCACGAAAATCGAGGCCCATTTCCTCGTAACGTTCTTTGTCTTCCAACCAGTTCGGACGCACTTTAACCTGTAAAAACAAATGCACCTTGCGGCCCAAAAACTCTTCCAATTCCGTCCGGGCTTGAGTGGATACAGCTTTGATCGTCTCGCCACCCTTGCCAAGCACAATGCCTTTATGGCCATCACGCATCACATAGATCAGCTGGTCAATTTTACACGAGCCATCTTTACGCTCCTCCCAAGCCTCCGTCTCAACGGTCAGCTGATAGGGCAATTCTTGGTGCAAACGTAGGGTCAATTTTTCTCGTGTGGTCTCTGCCGCCAGCATGCGCAGCGGCAGATCGGCAATTTGGTCTTCAGGATAAAGCCAAGGGCTTTCCGGCAATTCACCAGCAATCCAAGTCTTCAATGCTGCGCAGCCATGGCCCTTTTCCGCAGAAATCAGGAAAGTCTCAACAAAACCAAACGCCTCATTCATCGCCTTGGTCAAAGCCAATAGCTCTGCAGCCTGCACCTTGTCGATTTTGTTAATCGCTAAGGCAATTGATTTTCCTTTCGGAAGATCCTTAAGCGCTTCCATGATTGCATCCACGCCCTCTGTGACACCGCGATGCGCTTCGATCAAAAATACCGTCAGGTCAGCATCAGCAGCCCCGCCCCAGGCGGATTTCACCATCGCGCGATCCAAACGACGTTTGGGGCGGAAAATACCCGGGGTGTCCACGAATACAATTTGCGCCTCGCCCTCAAGTGCGACACCGCGGATGCGGGCGCGGGTCGTCTGCACCTTATGGGTGACTATCGAAACCTTTGCCCCCACCATACGGTTGAGCAGGGTTGATTTCCCTGCATTGGGTTCCCCAATCAGGGCAACAAATCCGGCGCGTGTGCTCATGCCCCTAACCTTTCCAACAATATTTTTGCCGCAGCCTGTTCGGCTTGGCGTTTCGACCCAGCTTTGGCCTGCGCCGATTCGCCAGAATGTAATCTCACTTCAATCTCAAATTGCGGCGCATGATCCGGGCCAGAACGGGACAGTTCCACATAATTCGGCGGAGGGCCTTTGCGGGCCTGCGCCCATTCTTGCAAAGCGGTCTTTGGATCGCGCGCATCGGCCTTGACAGAGGTGATCCGCTTATTCCACAGGCGCACGATCACCGCCTGCGCTTCGGCAAAACCACCATCGCGATACACCGCTGCAATCAGTGCTTCCATCGCATCGCCCAACAGGGCTTCCTTGCGGCGCCCGCCGCTAATCATCTCAGAGCGGCCTAATTTCAACAGATTGCCAATACCAATTGAGCGCGCCACATCTGCACAGGTTTCCTTGCGCACCAGAGCATTAAAACGCGGTGCCAATTGGCCCTCAGTTGCCTTCGCGTCCAGATCCAACAAGGCCTGCGCCATCACGAGCCCCAGCACCCGGTCGCCCAAAAACTCGAGCCGTTCGTTATCCGAGCGGGTTGCAGAGGAGATGCTGGAATGAGTCAGGGCTGTAATCAGGAGCCCCGGATCTTTAAACTCGTAACCGATATCGGCTGAAAACTGGCGTAACTCGGAAGAAAGCTTGATCATTACGCGACCTGGAACATAGAGAGCATTTAATCAATTGCCTTGAAATAACGATCGCTGCGCCAGGTCCAGAAAGCCAAAATTGAGGCTCCGGCAGAAGAAAACAAAATACGGTCGGCCCGTCCGACGATGTCTTTTAGAGGCACGAAGCCGACGCCGCCAATGGTCTGCGGCACGCGGCTGTCAGAAGAATTGTCGCGATTATCTCCCATAAAAAAGAAATGCCCGTCCGGTACGGTGTAGACTTTTGTTGTATCCAAATTCATGCGCCCACCAAGGCGCATCGAATCTTGGTCAAACGTGTCCAACGCGCTATGTGCGACGCCATTGGGCAGGGTCTCAATGTATTTTTGCTTGATGCAATCTGCGCCCAGCCCTACGGCACCATTGGAACAGACAGGCCGGTTGCGCTGCGAGCCTTGTGGCTCAAAGGTTTCAACGAAATACTCTACCTGTTTGCGTGCAACCGGCGTGCCATTGATCTGCAACACCCCGCCTTGCATTTGGATTTTATCACCCGGAAGACCAACCAAACGTTTGATGTAATCGGCTCCGGTCACCGGATGGCGAAACACCACCACATCGCCGCGCTCAGGCGCGCCACCCAAAATCCGCGCATCACGGTCTTCGATGAAGCCACAAAAGTCATCCGCATCGATATTTAAGCCAAGGCTGGCGATTTGAATTTTAGGACAGGAGGCATAGGAGTACCCATAAGCCATTTTGTTGACGAATAGGAAATCCCCAATCAAAAGGCTGTCTTTCATTGAGCCGGACGGGATCCAAAAGGGTTGAAAAAACAAGGTGCGAAACACCCCAGCAATCAGCAGGGCATAGACCACAGTTTTGACCGTCTCTATCACACTCGCAGCAAAGCTTTTTTCTTCAATGTCGTCCATAACATCCTCGGGATTTGATTTAGGGCTATGTGCGGCGCTTACGGTCGAGAGTCAAGTTGCCCCGCCCTCAGTTGGGCGCGCTTCAATCACCACAAAAGCCTGTGCCCATGGGTGATCATCGGTCAAAGTACAATGGATCATCGCCGTATGACCGGCGGGCGTCATCTGCGCCAAACGCTCGGCAGCCCAGCCCGTGACGGCCATCACTGGTTGGCCGCTCCGCATGTTGGTGACAGCCATGTCTTTCCAACTGATACCCATAGCCAACCCCGTTCCAAGCGCCTTTGAACAAGCCTCTTTCGCCGCCCAACGTTTGGCATAAGTGCCCGCCACATCTTTGCGCGCCTCTGCCTTGCGTTGCTCAACCTGCGTAAAGACCCGGTTTTTAAACCGATCGCCAAAGCGATCCAATGTGCCTTGGATCCGCTCAATATTCGCCAAATCTGTACCGATGCCTAAAATCATAGACGGGCGTTTTGCATCAAGCGACGCATTTCGGCAATGGCCGGGCCCAGACCCAAAAAGATAGATTCTCCGATCAAAAAATGTCCAATGTTCAGCTCGGCCACCTCGGGCAGAGCAGCTATGGGGGCCACTGTTTCGTAGCTCAAGCCATGGCCGGCATGCACCTCCAGACCCAGCTCGGCTGCAAACCGTGCACTGCGGGTGATCCGCGCCAATTCCTCATCTGCGCCCAGGTGATTGCCCGCGGCATGGAAGTCGCAATAGGCGCCCGTATGCAGCTCAACCACCGCAGCTCCCACCTCCGCACTGGCTTGTAATTGTTGATCTTCTGCGGCTACGAACAGCGACACGCGGCATCCCGCTTCAACCAGAGGCGCTATGAAATCACGCAGACGGTCCTGATCTGCCGCCACATCCAGACCGCCCTCGGTGGTCCGCTCCGCGCGTTTTTCAGGCACGAGACAAACCGCATGCGGATTATGGCGCAGGGCTATGGCGTGCATTTCTGCTGTTGCGGCCATTTCGAAATTCAAAGGAATGCGCAATGCGCCAATCAAAGCGTCAATGTCTGCATCGCGAATATGCCGACGATCCTCACGCAGATGTGCGGTAATACCATCAGCCCCGGCGGCCTCGGCCATCAAGGCTGCGCGCAGAGGATCCGGATAAGCGCCGCCCCTTGCGTTGCGTAAAGTGGCCACGTGATCAATATTGACGCCGAGGCGTTGCTCAATGGACATAATCTTATCTTCCTGTTTTCACCTTAGACACCAGAGTCATCTTCTCGTTTAAGGAGCGTCTTGCGGCGTAACTCTGCAAATTTGGCCGCTAATTGACCTTTTCGGCGGCTTTTATACACGCGAATAGCGGGAACAGTAATAGCATAAATCACCAGCCCTGATATGATTCCCGGCACCACCCCGCCGATCATCCAGGGGAAAAACACCGTGTGCCAAAATTCGACCAAATACGTCCAATCTCCGCCGGTTTGCATGAAGAAAGCAACGATATTTGCACCCAATTCCGACACCGCGCGCGCAAACATTTCTCCTAAACCCAAGTGCAGATCGCTCTCTGGTCGCTTGCCCAGAAACGCATGACCAAAACCAAGCGCCGTTACGCCAATGGGGATATAGGTCAGCGGGTTGCCGAAAAATGTTCCCAACAGCGAGGCGAGGACATTGGCCCGCAATACAAGCGCGAGCACCCAAGCCAGAAGAAAATGTAACCCGTAAAACGGAGTGAAAGAGGTGAACACGCCTATCGCCACGCCACGCGCGATTTCCTCCGGCGTTCCTGGCAGGCGGCGCAAACGGTGTGTGATATAAGAATAGGCGCGGGCCCAGCCCCCCCTTGGGTAGACCCATTCCCAAAGCGCCCTGGGCAGCCCACGCTTTTCACGACGCTTAAACACCAATTTCGCCCCACTCACCGTTCATAGCGTCGATGTCCCGCCCGAGTTCGGGATTGCGGTGACGGCTGACTTCTGCCACATCACTCTCTGCCTCCAGCGCCGTGAGCACCATGTGCAATTGTGACACATCCCTAAGTTCCAATTCGACGAGCAGTTTGAAATAGTCCGGCTTGCGGTCCAAAAAGTGAATGTCAGAGATATTGGCATTCTGATCGCCGATCAATGTGCAAATCCGCCCCATTACGCCTGTGCCATTCAAAATGGTGGTGATGATCTGCGCCGGATTGGTCGCGGCATGCTGCCCGTCCCGCCAATGCAGATCTAACCAGCGGTCCATTTGGGTTTCATAATGCAATAGGTTTGGGCAATCTATAGTGTGAACCACGACACCATGACCTTTGAAAATGATCCCAACAATGCGCTCTCCGGGCAGGGGGTCGCAACAGGCGCCATGGGTAAACTTTTGTCCTGGCTCCAACCCGATCAAAGCAACCGCCGGCCCGACCTCATCAGCGTCGCGCACCTTTAGATTTGGGTAGAGCTCCGCCACCACGTCGCGCGCGGCGATTTCGGAGCTGCCAAGTCGGGCCAAAAGCTCATCTGCACTTGGCAAGCCATAGTGTTTCGCTGCGGTTTTCAAAGCACGGTCGGAGGCCTTCTTGTTGACATTCTCGAAGGCTACCCGTGCAAATTCTTGCCCCAGTTTGATAAATTTCTCACGGTCAAATTCGCGCAGGCTGCGGCGGATGGCTGTTTTCGCCCGGCCGGTGGCGACGATATCAATCCAGCTGGCCGGCGGGGTTTGCCCCTCAGCAGTGATGATCTGTACAGATTGCCCATTGCGCAAGCGCGTCCAGAGCGGCACGCGAAGACCATCAACCTTCGCCGAGACACAGGCCGCGCCAATGCGTGTATGAATGGCATAGGCAAAATCAATGGGCGTAGCGCCACGCGGCAGTTTGATGACATCGCCTTTGGGTGAAAAGCAAAATACTTGGTCGGTGTACATTTCCAATTTGAACGCTTCGAGAAATTCCCCATCGTCACCTTCGGAGCTAAATCGCTCTGTCAGCGATGAAATCCAAGTCGAAGGATCCAAAGCAAAGGGATTATCCACCCGCGCCCCGTCTCTATAAGACCAAGTCGCGGCCGCGCCTTTTTCTGCCACTTGATGCATCGATTTGGTGCGGATTTGCACCTCCACGCGGCGGGCATTGCGCCCCGAAACAGTGGTGTGAATGCTGCGGTAGCCATTGGTTTTGGGCTGGCTGATATAATCTTTAAACCGCCCCGGGACCGCCCGCCATCGCTGATGGATCAGCCCTAAAATCCGGTAGCAATCAGATTCATGATCCACAATGACCCGAAACCCGTAAATATCTGACAAGCGCGAGAAGGACAGCTCTTTATTTTGCATCTTGCGCCAAATCGAATAGGGTTTTTTAGCCCGACCTTGAATTTTCGCACCCTCAAGCTCCGCACGGTCCAGTTCCTCGAGCAAGTCGCCTTTGATCTGTTGTACCACGTCGCCAGTTTCGTTTTGCAACTTGATAAAACGGCGAATAATGGACTTGCGCCCGTCAGGATTGAGCACTTGAAACGCCAAATCTTCCAGCTCTTCACGCAGCCAATGCATCCCCATGCGCCCGGCCAATGGCGCATAAATATCCATCGTTTCCAGAGCTTTTTGTTGCTGTTTTTCCGGCGTCATCGAACGGATGGTGCGCATGTTATGCAGCCGATCCGCCAATTTAACCAAAGTCACTCGAATATCTTTTGATGTGGCCATGATGAGCTTGCGGAAATTTTCCGCCTGCTTGTTCACTCTGGAGGAGAGTTGCAAATTGGTGAGCTTTGTCACCCCATCGACCAGTTCAGCTACCTCACGGCCGAACAAGTGCTCTAGGTCCGCAAAGCTCGCCTTGGTATCTTCAATCGTGTCATGCAACAGCGCAGTGATGATCGACGCATCGTCAAGATGCTGATCGGCCAAAATGCGTGCAACGGCTGCAGGATGGGTGTAATAGGGTTCGCCAGACCGGCGAAACTGTCCCTCGTGCATTTCCTGACAGAAGCGATAGGCTTGCGCAATCTGCTCGGCGTTGGTTGACGGATTGTAGGCGCGGATCAGACCGATCAGGTCATCGGCTGTGATCATGCCTGCATTTCCTTAACGTTGGCCTTGAGCTTCCATCAAAGCACGCAGCAATTTTTCATCATTCAAATCGTCTTCAGCCGGCTTGTCCGGCTCACCGCCCATTAACAAAGCCATGGAGTCTTCTTCCGGCTCGTCAACTTCGATTTGAGTTTGATTGCTTTCAATCAACCGCTCAAGCAAATCATCTACCATTTGCGTTTCATCAGCAATTTCACGCAGGGAAACGACAGGGTTTTTGTCGTTGTCGCGGTCTACAGTCACCGGAGACCCGCTGGCGATTTCGCGCGCCCGATGGGCCGCCAACATGACCAGATCAAAACGATTTGGAACCTTGTCTACACAATCTTCAACTGTGACACGCGCCATGCCTGATCTCCTGCACCTGTGATGAAGTACGCTACTTAGGAGCGAATGCCAAAAAACGCAAGGGTGAATCGCGCCGTCTCACCAGCGGCCCGCGCCTAAGGCAATGTCTTAAGGGCCGCGCGGTCTTCAGCTGGTAATCGGTCATACATCTGGCCTACCGTGAGACCCAACACCGGGTGGCACCAATCGGGCGCGACATCCATCAGCGGCCCTAAAACAAAGGCTCTGTCCTGCATCCGCGGATGTGGTAGGATCAACTCTTGCGGGGTTTGGGACATCTGCTCAGACAGGGGCTTGTCGCGCCAGGCCGCATAGATCTCAACCGTTGGTGCGATTTCGTCTCCAAAGGCCAGTAAATCCAGATCCAACACCCTGCCACCCCATCGCTGGGATCTGCGGCGCCCGAAGTTGGCCTCGATGCTGTGCAAAATAGCCAATAGCTCGTATGATTCGCCCTGAAACTGAAATGCAACCGCCGCATTGACGTAATCAGGGCCATATCCAACAGGAAAACAGGGCGAAACGAAATATTTACTTTTTCGCAGGAGGCTATTGGTCATTAAACGAAGTGACGCCAACCCATATCCCAAAGTCACATGCGGCGGGCCCATTTCAGACTCCAAATTGCCGCCCATTGCGACCAGTGCGGTTTTTTGATGAATTTTTATTTTATTTTGCATGGGTGACATTTACATAAACTATTTTAATCACTATCTTAACATGGCCTGGGCTGCAACTTACGCATATCGTAGCTCTCGGGGCTTTAAAGGGATATATTTGATATGTTTTACCGCGACGAGCGCTTAGCGCTGTTTATTGATGGCGCAAATCTATACGCGGCCGCGAAGTCCTTGGGCTTCGACATCGACTACAAACTGCTCCGCCAAGAATTCACAAGCCGGGGAAAAATGCTGCGGGCATTCTATTATACCGCGCTTTTGGAGAACGATGAATATTCACCGATTCGACCTTTGGTTGATTGGCTGAATTACAACGGCTTCACCATGGTCACGAAGGCTGCAAAAGAGTTTACCGACAGCCAAGGCCGTCGAAAAATCAAGGGCAATATGGACATCGAGTTGACTGTAAACGCCATGGAACTGGCGCCACATGTTGACCATATCGTGCTTTTCTCAGGCGATGGCGACTTCCGGCCTATGGTCGAAAGCGTGCAACGCCAGGGCGTGCGCGTATCCGTGGTCTCCACAATTCGCAGCCAACCTCCGATGATTGCCGATGAATTGCGGCGCCAATGCGACAATTTCATCGAATTGGATGCATTGCGTGACGTGGTTGGTCGCCCAGCGCGCGAAACAGATGACCTTGTGGCCCCGGCGGGAGCCGAATAATTCGTCCCAAGCTCTGGACGATCTTGCTCGGCACATTTAACGTGCCGAGCAAAGGATCGTGACCATGACAAAACCTGAGCTCAAACTGTATCTTGCCGCGCCAAGAGGTTTTTGTGCGGGGGTCGATCGTGCAATAAAAATCGTCGAAATGGCTCTGAAAAAATGGGGTGCCCCGGTCTTTGTGCGCCACGAGATTGTGCACAATAAATTTGTTGTCGACAGTTTGCGCGCGCAGGGTGCCATATTCGTGCAAGAGCTGATCGAGTGTCCGGATGATCGCCCAGTAATTTTCTCGGCGCATGGTGTGCCAAAATCTGTTCCAAGCGCCGCGCAGGCCCGCAATATGATCTATGTCGATGCCACCTGCCCGTTGGTGAGCAAAGTCCACATTGAAGCAGAACGCCACAGTGAGAACGGCCTTCAAATGATCATGATTGGCCACGCAGGCCATCCCGAAACAATCGGCACCATGGGGCAATTACCCCATGGCGAAGTGCTGTTGGTGGAAAGCGAAGCGGATGTTGGAAGCGTCGCCGTGCGTGACCCAGATCGGCTGGCCTATATCAC
>Ga0209715_1000110_pt1 | contig 70539 bp, 55 predicted proteins | sample COGITO_mtgs_1205_2_FD_184809 | JGI IMG/M metagenome (GOLD analysis project Ga0209715, IMG submission 184809) | Pelagic marine microbial communities from North Sea - COGITO_mtgs_120503 (SPAdes) (version 2) | ecosystem: Environmental > Aquatic > Marine > Epipelagic ... | reverse complement strand
TAATAGTATAAACGAGAGATCAACGACTGTCGAAGGATAAGCTTAAGACCTTAATTCACAATCACTCTCAAAAACAAAACGAAATGGCAAGATATACTGGTCCTAAAACTAAAATCGCCCGTAAGTTTGGCGAAGCAATCTTTGGAGAAGACAAGTCCTTTGAAAAAAGAAACTACCCTCCAGGACAACACGGAAATAACAGACGCCGTGGTAAAAAGTCTGAATACGCTATCCAGTTAATGGAAAAGCAAAAAGCTAAGTACACCTACGGTGTGCTAGAAAAGCAATTTAGAAACATGTTTAAAAAAGCAACTGCTTCACAAGGAATTACTGGTGAGGTGCTTTTACAATTATGTGAATCTAGATTGGATAATGTTGTTTTTAGAATGGGCTTGTCTCGTTCTAGAAGTGGAGCTAGACAATTAGTTTCTCACAGACACATTACGGTAAATGGTGGTATTGTAAACATCCCATCTTATTCTTTAAAAGCAGGCGACATTGTTGCTGTTAGAGAGAAATCCAAATCATTAGAAACAATTGAATCTGCTTTGTCAAATTCATCTGTTGTTTATGAGTGGATTACTTGGAATAATGACACTAAATCTGGTACATACGTTTCTGTTCCAGCTAGAATTCAAATTCCAGAAAACATTAACGAACAATTCATCGTCGAATTATATTCTAAATAATAACTGATACACTAAGCAATATGGCAATTTTAAATTTTCAGAAGCCCGATAAAGTAATCATGATCGATTCTACTGATTTTGAAGGTAAGTTTGAGTTCAGACCTTTAGAGCCCGGATACGGACTAACGGTAGGTAATGCTTTAAGACGCGTCTTACTTTCTTCATTAGAAGGATTTGCAATTACTTCAGTTAAAATGGAAGGTGTTGAACACGAGTTTTCTACAATTCCTGGAGTTGTTGAAGACGTGACTGAAATCATCCTTAACTTAAAGCAAGTACGTTTTAAGCGACAAATTGAAGAAGTAGACAATGAGTCGGTTTCAATCTCTATTTCAGGACAAGATAAAATTACTGCTGGAGACTTTCAGAAATTTATTTCTGGATTCCAAGTTTTAAACTCAGATTTAGTAATCTGTAACCTTGACCCTAAAGTTACCATCAATATGGAATTAACTTTAGAAAAAGGACGAGGATATGTTCCTGCAGAAGAAAATAAAAAAGCATCAGCATCGGTAGGTACAATCTTTACAGATTCTATTTATACTCCGATTAAAAATGTTAAGTATAGTGTTGAGAATTTTCGTGTAGAGCAAAAGACGGATTACGAAAAATTAGTTTTCGAAATACAAACTGATGGTTCTATTACGCCTCAAGACGCCTTAACTCAGGCTGCTAAAATATTAATTCACCACTTCATGTTATTCTCTGATGAGCGTATCACTTTAGAGGCAGATGAGATTGCGCAAACTGAAACTTATGATGAAGAATCACTTCACATGCGTCAGTTGCTTAAAACTAAATTAATTGACATGGACCTTTCAGTTCGTGCCCTTAATTGCTTAAAAGCAGCAGAAGTAGATACTCTAGGAGATTTAGTGTCATTTAATAAGAATGACCTAATGAAGTTTAGAAACTTTGGTAAAAAATCATTAACTGAACTTGAAGAGTTAGTCAATGTAAAAGGCCTTAGCTTCGGAATGGACTTAAGTAAATACAAACTAGATAAAGATTAATTACTTTATAATTTGCGCCTCTTTAATGAGTTGATGCAAGATAGAGTTTAAATAAAATGTCATGAGACACGGAAAAAAAATAAACCATTTAGGCAGAAAAACTGCGCATAGAAAGTCAATGTTAGCAAACATGGCTTGTTCTTTAATAGAACACAAGCGCATTAATACTACTGTTGCTAAAGCCAAAGCTTTAAAGCAATTTGTAGAGCCTTTAATTACAAAAGCAAAAAATGACACGACTCATCACAGACGTTTAGTCTTTGCTCGTTTGAGACAAAAGGAAACGATTACTGAATTGTTTGGTGCTGTAGCAACTAAAATAGCGGATCGTCCAGGTGGTTACACCCGAATCATCAAGCTAGGGAATCGTCTTGGAGATAACGCGGATATGGCTATGATCGAGTTAGTAGATTTCAACGAAATTTACAATGCTGATAAGCAACCTAAGAAAAAAACAACCCGTAGAAGCCGTAAAGGTGGTGCTGCGAAACCAGTTGCTGCTGCGGTAGAAGCAACAACAACTGAAGAAGAAGAATAAATGTTAATAAGCATTTGAAATTTTAAGGATAAACTTTTTTAGTTTATCCTTTTTTTTGTGCAATTTTGTAAAACCTTTACAAGAAGTCAATCATAATGAAATACAAAACACGAAAGAAAGCCGTTTTAATTCTAGCAGATGGCACCATTTTTTACGGCAAAGCCATTGGAAATGAAGGGACAGCCTTTGGAGAGGTTTGTTTTAATACGGGAATGACTGGATACCAAGAGATTTTTACTGACCCCTCATATTTTGGTCAGCTTATGGTAACAACAAATCCACATATAGGAAACTATGGGGTTAATGTCAATGAAATGGAATCAGGCTCTATTAAAATCGCAGGTCTCATTTGTAAAAACTTTAGTTATAACTATTCGCGAGTGGACGCTGAAGGGTCTTTGGAAGAGTTTTTTAACACCCATAATTTATTCGCAATTTCTGACGTTGACACCAGAGCATTGGTAAGTTATATTCGCGATAACGGCGCGATGAATGCTGTTATCTCAACGGATGTTGATGACATAGATAGTCTTAAAAATCAGCTTTCTGAAATCCCTCAAATGGAAGGTCTTGAACTGGCTTCTAAAGTATCAACCAAAGAACCTTACTATTACGGCGACGAAAATGCGCGCTTTAAAATAGCAGCTCTAGACATTGGAGTTAAAGAAAACATACTTAGAAATTTCGCTCAAAGGGATGCCTACATAAAGGTGTTTCCTTATAATTCAACTTTTGAAGAATTAAGTGCTTGGAATCCTGATGGATATTTCTTGTCTAACGGACCAGGAGATCCAGAGCCGTTGGTAGAAGCTCAATCTTTAGCTAAAACTATTATAGAAAAAAACCTCCCCCTTTTTGGCATCTGTTTAGGACATCAAGTCATAGCTCTAGCCAATGGTGTGTCCACCTACAAAATGCACAATGGGCATAGAGGAATTAACCATCCTGTAAAAAATATCGTAACTGGAAAAGGAGAGATTACCTCTCAAAATCACGGTTTTGCAGTCAATAGAGAGGAAGCGGAAGCACACACAGATTTAGAAATCACCCACTTACACTTAAATGATGCTACCGTAGCAGGGATTGCGATGAAATCCAAAAATTGTTTCTCTGTGCAATACCACCCTGAAGCAAGCCCAGGCCCACACGACTCCTCATACTTGTTTGATCAATTCATTCAGAGCTTAAAATAATCAACTTTAAAAAGACAACATTTAATTCAAATTGTTGTCTTTTTTTTAGCACTACAACGTTTTAGCTAATAATTACTATAATTCTACTTTAGAATAATTCTAAAAAAATTCAATTTCGTAAATTTGCAACTATAAATAACTTAAACAGAACACTATGAGTATTATAATTAACATTCACGCACGTCAAATTTTAGACTCAAGGGGTAATCCTACAGTTGAAGTAGACGTAACAACTGAAAATGGTTTTATTGGAAGAGCAGCGGTACCATCTGGTGCTTCTACTGGAGAACACGAAGCAGTTGAATTGCGCGATGGAGGAACTGCTTACATGGGTAAAGGAGTTTTAAATGCAGTTGAAAATGTGAATGCGCTTATAACTCAAGAGCTTTTGGGTGTTTCTGTCTTTGAACAAAATCTAATTGATCAAATTATGATTGATTTAGATGGAACTCCTAACAAATCAAAACTTGGTGCAAATGCTATCCTTGGTGTTTCTCTTGCTGCTGCAAAAGCTGCTGCTGCCGAATTAGGAATGCCATTGTATCGTTATGTAGGCGGGGTGAGTGCTAATACACTCCCAGTTCCAATGATGAATATCATTAACGGAGGCTCACATAGTGATGCGCCGATTGCATTTCAAGAATTTATGGTAATGCCTGTGAAGGCTAAAAACTTTACACATGCCATGCAAATGGGGACGGAAATTTTCCATAACCTTAAAAAAGTATTACACGATAGAGGTTTAAGCACAGCAGTTGGCGATGAAGGTGGTTTTGCGCCAAACTTAGAAGGCGGAACAGAAGATGCCTTAGAAACGATTGCAATTGCAGTTAAGAATGCTGGTTATACTTTAGGAGATGATGTCATGATAGCTTTAGATTGTGCTGCTGCAGAATTTTACGTAGATGGTCATTATGATTACACAAAATTTGAAGGTGAAAAAGGAAAAGTACGTACAAGCCAACAACAAGCAGACTATTTAGCTGAGTTAGCAGCTAAGTATCCAATTATTTCTATTGAAGACGGAATGGATGAAAATGACTGGGAAGGATGGAAATACCTTACAGATAAAATTGGAGACAAGGTTCAGTTAGTAGGTGATGATTTATTCGTAACCAATGTAGAACGTCTTTCTAGAGGAATTGAAAACAACATAGCCAATTCAATATTGATTAAAGTCAATCAAATTGGAACCCTTACAGAAACAATTGCAGCCGTCAATATGGCGCATAACGCAGGGTATACTTCAGTAATGTCGCACCGTTCTGGAGAAACTGAAGATAATACTATTGCAGATTTAGCAGTGGCATTAAACACAGGTCAAATCAAAACAGGATCTGCTTCAAGAAGTGATCGTATGGCTAAGTACAACCAATTACTCCGCATTGAGGAGGAGTTAGGAGAGACAGCTTACTTTCCACAAGAAAAAGCATTTAAAATTAAATAACATATTTAGTTCCCAAAAAAAGACACCTCATTCGAGGTGTCTTTTTTTTGCTTATAGTTTTTGTGTAATATTTTTTATGTTGATGTAAGTGTAAATCTCATGAAAATTTACTCTTAGAGATTCTCTGTTAGCCTTTCGAATAAAACATTTATTTTTTGTAAATTCGCTGGACATTAAAATATTACCAAAATGTCAGATAAAGCAATTTTAGAAATAAACGGTCAAAAATACGAATTCCCAACTTTTACAGGGTCTGAAAATGAAGTCGCCATTGATATCAGTACGTTAAGAGCGACTACTGGGGGCGTGACAACCATAGATCCAGGTTTTAAAAACACAGGATCTTGTACAAGCGAGATTACATTTTTAGACGGCGAAAAAGGAATCCTTAGATACAGAGGGTATTCTATTGAGGAGTTAGCAGATAAAGCTGATTTTCTTGAAGTTGCTTTTTTATTGATTTTCGGAGAACTACCTTCAAAAGAAGAGTTAGCTAAGTTTCATTCAGACATAAAATCAGAATCCATTGTTGATGACGATATCCGTAAAATATTAGATGCATTTCCAAAGTCAGCCCACCCAATGGGTGTGCTTTCATCTCTAACAAGTGCGCTTACTGCTTTTAATCCGTCTAATGATCAAATTAATAATATCGATTACGACAGAAGTAAGACGGCTTTGTACAAAAACATAGTTAAAGTTTTAGGAAAGATTCCAGTACTAGTTGCTTGGACCTTGCGTAAAAAACAAGGCTTGCCTCTTGATTACGGCGATAATTCTTTGGGCTATGTAGAAAACATCCTAAAAATGATGTTTAACAAACCTAATGAACCGTACCTTCAAAATAAAATCATTGTCAACGCCTTAAATAAATTACTTATTCTACATGCTGATCATGAACAAAACTGCTCAACTTCTACCGTTCGAATTGTTGGATCATCTCATGCTGGTTTATTTGCTTCTATATCTGCAGGAATTTCTGCATTGTGGGGCCCTCTTCATGGAGGTGCTAATCAAGCGGTTTTAGAAATGTTAGAAGCGATTAAAGCCGATGGTGGTGACACTAAAAAATACATGGCCAAAGCGAAAGATAAAAGTGATGCTTTTAGACTAATGGGCTTTGGACACAGAGTTTATAAGAATTTTGACCCTCGGGCTAAAATCATAAAAATAGCTGCAGATGAAGTTCTTAAAGATTTAGGGGTTGAAGACCCTATACTAGACATTGCAAAGGCGCTTGAAAAGGAAGCCTTAACAGATTCTTATTTCATCGATAGAAAACTATATCCCAATGTTGATTTTTATTCAGGTATTATTTATCGTGCCATGGGGATTCCTGTTGAAATGTTTACTGTTATGTTTGCTTTAGGGCGTCTTCCAGGTTGGATAGGTCAATGGAAGGAAATGCGTTTCCGTAATGAACCTATAGGGCGTCCACGACAAATTTATACAGGAAGTACTCAACGCTCATTCAAATCCGTATCTAAATAAAGTCCTTTGTAAGGCAATAAGTTATGCTCCCACTTCTTATACAAAATGAGTTTACCCGTTTAAGGTCTGTCCTTTTTGGGACTGCTCAGAGTAACGGTCCCATCCCTTTAGCTGAAGACTGCTATGATCCAAATAGTTTACAGCATGTGATTTCAGGTACTTATCCAACTGAAGTTGATATGAGTACAGAAATTGCGGCAGTCTTAGCAGTATTTCGAAAATATGATATTCAAGTATTTCAGCCTAAAGTTATCGTTAATTGTAATCAAATATTTGCCAGAGATATAGCTTTTGTCATTGAAGATAAACTCATTAAGTCAAACATCCTTCCCGATAGAGATCAGGAAATACACGCTTTAGATAGTCTTTTTAAAAAAATCAGTCCTGAAAATAATATTGTACTCCCTGAAGACTGCCATATAGAAGGGGGTGATGTTGTTCTTTATGATAATTATATTTTTATAGGGGTCTATTTGGGGGCTGATTATTCAGACTACATCACAGCCAGAACTAACATTAATGCTGCAAATGCAATTCAGGATTTATTTCCTCATAAAACGGTTAAAACTTTTGAGCTTCGTAAATCAAATGTAAATCCGCTTGAAAATGCGCTGCATCTAGACTGTTGCTTTCAGCCTCTTGGCCGTGGCAAAGCCATAATTCATGAAAATGGGTTTTTAGAATCAAGTGATTATGAGTGGCTGGTAGACTTTTTTGGCAAAGACAATATGTTTGAAACGACTAAAGAAGAAATGCAAAAAATGAACTGTAATGTATTTTCTATTTCTGATTCCATTGTGATTTCCGAACGAAACTTTACAAGGCTAAACGCCTGGCTTGTTGCTCAGGGGTTTACAGTAGAAAAAGTACGTTATTCTGAGATTTGTAAACAAGGGGGATTACTCCGTTGTTCCACCCTTCCATTAATCCGCGATTAAAATGTCACAAATTACCAATACTGTTTTAATGATTCGTCCTGTTCAATTTCGACTGAACGAACAAACTTCAGTTAATAATTATTACCAAAAAGACCTAGGAAACACGCGTCCCGAAGCAGTGAATAAAATGGCTGTTAAGGAGTTTGACGGCATGGTCAAAAAACTTAAAAAAGTTGGAATCCAGGTTATTGTTGTTAAGGATACTAAAGAGTTTGATACCCCGGACTCCATATTTCCTAACAATTGGATTTCATTTCACGCTAATGGAACAATAGGTTTGTATCCCATGTTTGCGGAAAATAGACGTCTGGAGCGAAAGGAGTCTGTTTTAGAAGCGGTGGAAGCTCAAGGCTTCGTTGTAAAAAACGTGGTTGATTACACTGCTGCAGAGGCCGACAATCTCTTCTTAGAAGGTACAGGAAGCATTCTATTAGACCGTGTAAATAACAAGGCTTATTGCGCTATATCTGATCGAGCTGATGAGGAACTGTTTATTGAATTCTGTGAAGATTTTGAATACACTCCAGTAGTGTTCTCAGCCTATCAAACAGTCAACGATAAGCGCGAAAAAATATATCATACAAATGTCATGATGTGTATCGGAGATAGATTTGCAGTGGTATGTCTAGCAAGTATTGATGATAAAAAGGAGCGTAAAAGCCTGGTTAAACACCTTCAAGATGATGGAAAAAAGGTGATTGAAATATCAGAAGAACAAGTAAACAACTTTGCCGGAAACATGCTCCAACTTAAGGGGTCTGAGGATGCTAGCTACCTAGTCATGAGTGAGTCAGCATTAAATTCATTGCGACCTGCGCAAGTTCAGCTTATAGAATCCTATGCAACAATTGTTTCAAGTCCCTTAGATACCATTGAGTCTTGTGGAGGCGGGAGTGCACGTTGCATGATGGCTGAAGTATTTTTGCCTGCAACCGTATCAAAATAGGATTAAAAAAAATGTATCTTTGAAACTGAAATTGAATATATAATGACTCTTCAGGACTCGCTAGCGCAACACATAAAACAAGCTTTTTTAACACTTTATAAAATACCTTTAGCAGCTGTTGAGTTTCAATCAACCCGTAAAGATTTTGAAGGGGATCTTACTGTTGTGACGTTTTCAATGTTGCGAACAGTAAAAATGAATCCCGCTCAATTAGGGGAGGACTTAGGGGCCTATTTATGTCAAAACTCAAAGGAAGTCATTGGATACAATGTTGTCAAAGGTTTTTTAAACTTGGTGATTTCTGACGCCTATTTCATGACCTTTTTTCAGACTTTGACTAGCAGTTCTAAATTTGGGTTTTTAGAACCTACAGGGGATAAAGCGGTGATGGTTGAGTATTCCTCTCCAAACACTAACAAGCCTTTGCATTTGGGGCATGTTAGAAATGTTCTTTTAGGCTACAGTGTTGCTGAAATATTAAAGGCATCGGGCAGGAAAGTTTACAAAACTCAAATTATTAATGACCGAGGCATTCATATATGTAAAAGTATGTTGGCTTGGCAGCGTTTTGGAAACTCTGAAACTCCAGAGTCTTCGGGGCTTAAAGGCGACAAGCTGGTTGGGAATTATTATGTAAAATTTGATCAAGTATACAAACAAGAAATTAGTGCTTTAGAATCCGAAGGACTCTCTTTAGAAGAGGCTAAAGCTAAAGCTCCCATACTTTTAGAAGCCAAGGAAATGCTTTTAAAGTGGGAAGCCGGAGATACAGAAGTAGTGGCGCTTTGGGAACAAATGAATCAGTGGGTTTATGCAGGCTTTGACGTGACCTATAAATCGATTGGAGTTGATTTTGACAGTTACTATTACGAAAGTCAAACCTATTTGTTAGGAAAGTCATTTATTGCTGAAGGGCTTCAAAAAGGTGTTTTTATAAAAAAAGAGGATGGTTCCGTTTGGTGTGACCTTACAGCGGATGGATTGGATGAAAAAATTGTTTTACGAGCAGATGGAACTGCCGTATATATGACTCAAGATATTGGGACTGCTATTCAGCGTTTAGAAGATTTTCCAGATGTTGGGGGCATGGTGTATACCGTAGGAAATGAACAAGATTATCATTTTAAAGTATTGTTTTTAATCTTAAAAAAGCTCGGATTTGAATGGGCTAAAAACCTATCACACCTCAGTTATGGGATGGTGGATTTACCTAGTGGGAAGATGAAAAGTCGTGAGGGCACCGTTGTTGATGCCGATGATTTAATTGAAGAAATGGGAGCCACAGCCAAGCAAATTTCTCAAGACTTGGGTAAATTAGAGGGCTATTCCGAAAAAGATAAAGAAGCTATATATTCGACAATTGGTTTAGGGGCACTTAAGTATTTTATTCTCAAAGTTGATCCAAAAAAACGAATTCTATTTGATCCGCAAGCTTCCGTAGATTTTCAAGGAAATACAGGTCCGTTCATACAATATACCTATGCCCGAATTCAAGCCATTCTGCGTAAATCAGCTCAAGACTCATATCCAGAGGTTCCGACTTCATATGTGTTGCACGATAAAGAAAAATCGTTATTAAAACAGTTGCAGCTATTTCCGGAGGTTGTTCAACAGGCAGCAGCCAATTATAGCCCTGCACTAGTAGCTAATTTTGCCTATGATTTGGTGAAAGAATTTAATTCTTTTTATCAAAATGTATCTATCTTAGGAGCAGATTCTGCTGTAGAAATTTCATTTAGAGTTCAATTGTCTAAAGCTGTTGCAGATACCGTCAAAAACGCATTTAGTTTATTAGGGATTAAAGTTCCTGAGCGTATGTAATTTTAAATTCTATGCTTGATTCTTTACAAGATTTTATTCCAGAAGCCTCCCTAGATCAGGTAACAGCTCTTTTATCACATGACAATCTAGTGGTTAAAGTGAAGCAAGAGCGTAAAACCCGTCATGGAGATTACCGTCGCTTGCCAAATGGGACACATCAAATAACAATCAATTCTAATTTAAACCCCTATCGTTTTTTAATTACCTTGATCCACGAAATAGCACACTTTGAGGCCTATAAATCTTATGGCAAACTAATAAAGCCTCATGGACCAGAATGGAAGTCTGTGTTTCAACATTTAATGTTAGGGTTTTTAAGGCCAGAAGTGTTTCCTAGTACTATATTGCCACTCCTAGCATCACACTTCAAAAATCCAAAAGCAAGTAGTGATTCTGACCCAGTTTTGTCCTTGAAGCTAAAGCAGTTTGATCCTCCTAACGGAAAAATATTTATATTTGAAGTGCCTATTGATGCTACATTTCGATTACACAATGGAAAATTGTTTCGAAAAGGACCTAAAAGGCGTACGCGATTTGAAGGAATTGAATTGGCTACAGGCCGGTTGTACGTTTTTAATCCAAATGCAGAAGTAGAACTAATAAAAGAGCTAGACGACATATAACCATTGTGATTAATATAGTTAGTTATGGATCAAAATTTAAACAAAGAATTAGGCAACACAAAAGCGGAGCAATCTAAAGCGGACGTAAAAAAAGATGCCTTAGGACTCTGGTTGTCATTAAAAATATTTTTAATTGAGTTACTGGATTTCCGTCATGATACCGATAGGGGCGCTACCGTAGCCGCTATTAAAGCAGATATCCCTTTTAAGGGCGCTACAGTATGGATATTAATTTGTTCGATCTTTGTCGCTTCTATAGGCTTAAATGCAAACTCTACTGCTGTTGTGATTGGGGCGATGTTAATTTCACCCTTAATGGGGCCTATCCTTGGAATTGGATTGTCTATTGCCATTAATGATATTGATACCCTTCGCAAGTCTTTGATTAACCTAGCAACCATGCTTGTATTGAGTTTGTTTACGGCATTTTTATTTTTTTATATATTCCCATTAAACCAAGACAATTCTGAGTTGTTAGGCCGTGTTAAGCCCGATATCCGCGACGTTCTTATTGCGTTTTTTGGAGGTCTAGCCCTAATTATTGCCCGAACAAAAAAAGGGACGATTGCTTCTGTTGTTTTTGGCGTTGCTATTGCAACGGCTTTAATGCCGCCGCTTTGTACGGCCGGTTATGGCTTATCTCAAGGCAATTGGAGTTATTTCCGTGGTGCCATGCATCTTTTTGCGATTAATACAATTTTCATTGCCTTTGCCACCTTTTTAGTATTAAAGATTCTTCGTTTTCCAATGGTTACCTACGCCAATTCTAAGCGTCGAAAAAACATTGCTCGTTTTGCTACCATCATTGCTTTAGCGGCGATGCTGCCGGCAAGCTGGTCTTTTTACAGCGTATTAAATGAAACGCGGATTCAATCCGATTATAAAACCTATTTAAAGTTAGAAATTGAAGACAACAACAATCTTTGGTTACGTGGCGAAAAAATGGATCCTACAAATAAATTAATTACGCTTAACTTCAATGGAGACATCACTGAGGCCACTAAATCTGATTTATTAAATGAACTAAATGGCTATGAGTATCTACAAGATTTTAGTCTTATTATTAACGGAAATAAAAACAGAAGTTCAGATAAGATTTTAGAATTATATGACCTAGCTATTGATAAAATTGAAAAACGAGAAACGACGATTTCAACGTTAAAAATGGAGATAGATAGTTTAAAGTTAAATGCAGGTTCTAATAAAACCATGATGGATTTAAATGTGTTTTCTACACTTTCCAAAGATGCTAAAATTCAATTTACAGAGTTAAGGTTTTTTGGTTATTCAAAAATGTTAACCTCTTCTGATTTTAGAACTATAGATACCGTAACTGTTGTAAGAACACAATGGGATTCTGCATTGACAGACAGTCTGGTAAGTTTACGTGTTGATAGCCTAAAGACATGGCTAAAACTCGAGTTGGATGTTGAGAGTCTAGAAGTAATTGGTAAATAACCCTCTAAAGGTCTTCAAGGTACATTTTACGGACTTTTTTGAATAAGTTAGAGGAATACACAAAGTCGGTAACAACTTCGTTATCTGTTTTGAAAATGGTATCCTTACTGCCTTCCCAAGCTTTAAGTCCATCTTTTAGAAATAAGATATTCTCACCAATCTCCATGACTGAATTCATATCATGGGAGTTTATCACTGTGACGATATCATACTCTTTCGTAATTTCTTGAATTAGATTGTCAATAACAATGGCCGTTTTAGGGTCCAAACCGGAGTTTGGTTCATCACAAAACAAATATTTAGGGTTGTTAACAATAGCCCTTGCAATAGCGACCCGTTTTTGCATCCCTCCAGATGCCTCACTAGGCATTTTATTATGGGCGTTATCAAGGTTAACACGTTTCAAGGCAGAGTTAGCCCGGTCTTCCATTTCGCTTTGAGATTGCTTGGTAAACATTCTTAAGGGGAACATAACGTTTTCGGCTATAGTAAGCGAGTCAAATAAGGCGCCTCCTTGAAATACCATCCCAATCTGTGAACGCAGCGTCCGTTTTTCGTTAGCTGTTAAACTTAAAAATAATTTATCATCATACCCTATGCTGCCTTTCTGGTAATCAAAAAGTCCAAGCAAGCATTTCAATAGAACTGTTTTTCCAGAACCACTTTGGCCAATGATAAGATTGGTTTTTCCTTTTTCAAATACGGTAGAAATTCCTTTCAATACTTGAGAGTCTCCAAACGATTTATGTAAGTTTTTAACTTCGATCATTAGCTTAGGAGCATTTGAGTTAAAATATAATTTAGTAAAATAATCGCAACACTGGTCCAAACAAAAGCAGTGGTACTGGCTTTTCCGACTTCAAGAGCTCCCCCCTTCATGTAATACCCATGAAATGATGGAATGGTTGCTAGTAAAAAAGCAAACACTAAGGTTTTGATAAATGCATATACCATATGGAACGGCATAAAGTCCATCTGAACTCCAGTAACATAGTCTTCAAGTGTAGAATATCCTCCAAAAACACAGGCAGCCATTCCTCCTATTATCCCTAAAAACATAGCGATAGAGATTACAAAAGGGTAGAGTAAAAGAGCAATGGTTTTCGGGAACACTAAGTAGTTAACAGAGTTAATCCCCATGACTTCTAAAGCATCTATTTGTTCGGTGACGCGCATTGTTCCAATGCTAGAGGTTATAAAGGACCCTACTTTTCCAGCCATAATAACAGAAATAAATGTAGGAGCAAACTCTAAAATAACAGATTGTCGGGTTGCAAATCCTACTAAATACCTTGGAATTAGTGGGTTGTCAATATTTAGAGCCGTTTGAATTGTAATGACTCCTCCAACAAAAAAAGAGATAAAGGCAACAATACCTAAAGAGCCAATGATTAAATCTTCAATGTCTTTAAGTATTAACTGTTTCATAACAGACCATTTGGTAGGCTTGCGAAACATTTCGGCAATCATTAAAAAATAGGCCCCAATATTGTGAAGGTAGTTCATGAAATTATAATTAATGCTAAAGTAAATAAATCTATTCATTAATTTACCCATAATAAAATTGAATCATAAAATTTAATGTATTTTTGAAGAGAAATTAAGTTCATAGTTTATGTATTGCAAAGTCACGTGTCTATTTTTGTTTTTAAGTATATTTTCTTGTAAAACCTCCCTAGAAACACCAATTTTTAAATCTTCAACTAACAAGCCTAAACTTGTCGTAGGGGTTGTCGTTGATCAAATGCGGTTTGAGTATCTGAATCGTTTTAAAAATAAATATAGTTCTCAAGGGTTTTTAAGATTAATGAATCAAGGGTACAGTTGCAACAATCATCATTTTAATTATATCCCAACATTGACAGGTCCAGGCCATGCTTCAATATTTTCTGGCACCACCCCTAGCGTACATGGGATTATTGGCAATGATTGGTACGACAAGACAACGGAAAGAACAGTTTATTGCACAACAAACAATAAGTATGGTCCTGTAGGAGCAGATACGACATACGGAAAAGTAGCTCCAACAAACTTAAAAGTCACTACTGTTGCAGATCAAAATAGAATTTTCACACAAATGAGAGGTAAAACGATAGGAGTCTCTATTAAAGATCGTGGTGCTGTTTTTCCTGCCGGACATACCGCAAACGGGGCCTATTGGTTTGAAGGTTTGAACGAAGGAAAGTGGATGACAAGTTCCTATTACATGGATGCACTTCCAAAATGGGTTATTGATTTTAATGCCCCTTCAAATATATCTAAATACGTTAAGACTTGGAAGACCCTTTATGATATTAATTTGTACCAAGAAAGCGGTCCAGATAATTCAAATTATGAAAAAGGATTTAACGGCAAATCCACGCCGGTTTTTCCTTATGATCTAAAGAGATTAAAGGATTTAAACGGAGGGTTTGATATCATTAAAACAAGCCCTTTTGGAAATACAATGATTACAGACTTTGCATTTTCTGCTATTGAAGCTGAAGGTCTTGGGACTGATGAGTTTACGGACTTTCTTACCGTAAGTTATTCCTCTACCGACTACGTAGGGCATAACTTTGGTTTAAGCTCTGTAGAGCTGCAGGATACCTATCTACGTCTTGATTTAGAGATTGAACGCTTGCTAAATTACTTAGATGCAAATGTAGGCGAAGGGAATTACACGCTGTTTTTAACGGCGGATCATGGGGCTGCTGAGGTTCCAACTTTTTTGAGGGATATTAATGTGCCTGGCGCTAACATATCAAAAGACGACTTTTCTCCACTGTTTGATGCTATCAGTGCAAAATATGGAGTTACGGATTTAATTAAAAGTATCAGCAACAATCAGCTTTTTTTAAACCACAAACTAATTAGTTCTTTGCAACTGACTTTAGAAGAGGTACAAAGGTTTGTGGTAAATGAAATTATCAAGTACCCGTTTGTAAGCAATGCTTATACTGCAGTTACGATGCAGTCCAGTTACTTTCAGGACGGCTTGCCAATGTTGCTGCAAAAGGGTTACAATCAAAAAATATCTGGCGACGTATTATTTACGCTTCAGCCCGGAGTGATTGTCTATGGGCCTAAAGGAACCACTCACGGATCAGGCTATACTTATGATACCCATGTGCCATTATTGTTTTATGGAAATGGAGTAAATCAAGGAAAGTCATACCAGTTTACAAAAGTAACAGATATAGCACCTACGATTTCTGCGCTTTTAGGAATATCGTTTCCTAGTGGTACAACAGGGGCTGTTATTGAAAAGGTAATTTACTAGTTTCGTTTGTGATTTCATTATTAACTCCGTCTATGTAGTTTAATAACTCATCTTTTCCCGAATAATTTGTAGAAGATGTAATGAAATAATTGGGCATTTCTTCCCAAAACGCCAAAAGCTTATTTTTATAGCTCTCAATATGGACTTCAATTGCTTTAGGTCGTAATTTATCTGCTTTGGTAAAAACAATTGAAAACGGTATACCGTGTTCTCCTAGCCATTGCATGAACGCCAAATCAACAGCTTGTGGTTCATGTCGAATATCAACCAAAACAAAGGCAGAGACTAATTGTTTTCGTTCTCTAAAGTAAGCGGTAATAAATTTCTGAAATGTTTTCTTGGCAGATTTCGATACACGAGCATATCCGTAACCAGGTAAGTCTACTAAAAACCACTCTTTATTAATGAGAAAATGGTTGATCAGTTGGGTTTTTCCAGGTCTTCCAGATGTTTTAGCTAAACTTTTTTGATTGGTTAGCATGTTAATCAACGATGATTTCCCAACGTTACTTCGGCCAATAAAGGCATACTCGGAGAGTTGATTTGTAGGGCATTTAGAAACATCTTGATTGCTTACTACAAATTCGGCAGTTTTAATTTGCATAATGACTTGATTTTTTATAACTCTCTTTTGGCGAGCCAATCAAATACGATTTTGTTAAATGAGTCTGGGTGTTCCATCATAGCGGCATGACCACATTTGTCAATCCAAAACAATTCTGAATCGGGGAGAAGCTTATTGAATTCCACCCCTACGTCTGGAGGAGTGACGATATCATTTTTACCCCAAATAATACAAGTTGGTGTTGTTATATTTGGAAGGTCTTTTGCCATGTTATGTCTAATAGCACTTTTTGCAATTGCGAGAGTCTTTATGAGTTTACTACGGTCATTCACCGTTTCAAATACCTCATCTACCATTTCTTTTGAAGCGACTTCAGGGTTATAAAATACTTCTTGCACTTTTGCTTTCATCACTTCATAGTCGCTACGTTTTGTATAACCACTGCCCATGGCGCTTTCATAAAGACCAGAACTTCCTGTAATAACAAGAGCCTTTACTTTAGAGGGAAACAGTTTTGTATATAGTAAACCAATATGGCCACCCAAAGAATTGCCAAGTAAAATAACATCATTGTATCCTCGTAGGTCAATGAATTCCTTTAGATACACGGCAAAACTCTTAACATTTGTATTTAATAATGGCATAGAGTATAAAGGCAGCTCGGGCAAAACAACCATGTAGCCGTTTTGGTTAAAAAATTCAGTAACTCCACTAAAATTGCTCAAGCCACCCATTAATCCATGAAGGATTATTATTGGTCGTCCTTCACCTATTTCAACATAGTTGAACTTACCTTCTTTTTTAAAACTATAATTCATTTGACGATTGAAAATTGGTTTTGCACAAATCTACACAATTTAAATTAAAAATTTTCAATTTTTATCTTGAACCATACATAGTTTTTAGCGTTTTTAACATATTTTTTTAAAGCCATTTTGTGCTAATTAAAGTAATTAACAGTCCATTGTTAATAGCGCGCTCCACTTTGTAAGTATTTGATTTTCTTCTAACTAGGTATTAAATAGCTGCGCTTTATCGAGGTATTTTGCCGTTAATAGAATTTTATTAACAATGTGGTAAAATGTGGTAAAATGTGGTAAATATTTTTTAGCTTTGAATTCAATTACTTATTTAAACATAATAGCACAAATTGAATACTCTAATAGGAACATATGAATGTAAGGTAGATGCCAAAGGGCGTCTAATGTTACCTGTCTCCTTCAAAAAACAGTTAGCTTCAGTTATGGGCAACGGGTTTGTTTTGAAGCGTGCAGTCTTTCAGCCTTGTTTGGAGTTGTATCCAATGGGTGAGTGGGAGTTATTAATGCAAAGCATTAATAAGCTCAATCGATTTAAAAAGAAGAATAATGATTTTATCAGACGCTTTACAGCGGGGGTAAAGTCTGTAGATTTAGACAGTTCAGGTCGTTTACTTATTTCAAAGGACCTTGTTGGTTTTGCTGGGATTTCAAAGGAAATTGTAGTGACTTCTGCAGTTAATATTATTGAAATTTGGGATAAAGATAAGTATGAAAAGGCAATTAATGATGCTGCAGGAGATTTTGCAGACCTAGCAGAAGATGTAATGGGGCAAGACGATGTAGATGGAGTATCATAACCCAGTATTACTTAAAGAAACCGTAGGAGGTTTAGACATAAAAGAAGATGGTGTGTACGTTGATGTAACCTTTGGAGGTGGCGGTCACAGCAGAGAAATATTAGCATCCTTAGGACCTAAGGGTCGACTTATAGCTTTTGATCAAGATAAAGACGCTCTTTTAAATGTGATTGATGATTCTAGATTTTTATTAATCAATGAGAATTTTAGATTTATGCAGCGGTTTTTGAGGTTTCATGGGGTTAAATCAGTGGATGGGATTTTAGCTGATTTTGGAGTTTCATCTCATCAATTTGACCAACCAGAAAGAGGGTTTTCGATTCGTTTTGATGCCTTATTAGATATGAGGATGAATCAACAAGATGTGTTGTCTGCGCATTCGCTAGTTAATTCCTATGAAGAAGAAGCGTTGCGACAAGTGTTTTGGCAGTATGGAGAGTTAAGAACGGCTCCGGCCTTAGCAAAGACAATTGTTAAAGCACGAGAGCTTGCGCCAATTGATACCACATTTGACTTAAAGGCTGTTTTAAATAAACACCTGCCTCAAGGGAGAGAAAATAAGATTCTGGCGCAAATATATCAAGCGATTAGAATAGAAGTAAATCAAGAAATAGAGGTGCTTAAAGATTTTTTATTGCAAACGCCTTCTTTGTTAAATGATAATGGACGTCTGAGTGTTATTTCATACCACTCTTTAGAAGATCGATTGGTTAAACGATTTATAAGAGACGGCTTATTTGAAGGGGAGCCTGTGAAAGATGTCTTCGGTAATTTTGAAGTCCCTTTAAAAAAAGTTGGAAACTTAATTGTTCCATCGCCAGCGGAAGTAAAATTAAATAACAGAGCACGAAGCGCTAAGTTAAGAATTGCTAAAAAAGTAAATTCAAGTAAATAAATGAAAAATAGAATGTATAATATTTTAAAAGGAACCTTTCTCGTTAGCGATGGCGCTTTTAAAAATTGGCGACTGATTTTCTTTTTTTTAACACTAGCGATCCTAATGATTGCTAGTTCTCATACGACGGATCGTAAGGTGCATAAAATTGCTCAGTTAAGTGAACAGGTAAAGGCGTTACGTTCATCTTATGTAGAAACACGAGCGCTATTAATGGATTTTAAAATGGAGTCGGTTATTAAAAAACGCCTAGCTAATAAAGGCATTAAGTCCTCTGTAAATCCTCCTTTTAAAATTATTGTTAACTCTAAATCAAATTAAATCAATGCTATCAACTGAAAAGTCTATTATGAACAAATTGTACTTCGTTTCTGGGGTCATGTTCATTTTTGCGCTTTTGGTGGTGTATAAATTAATCACAATCCAGTTTGTTCAAGGGGCTGAGTATCGTGGGCTTGCAGAGCAGCGAACGATTAAAGACGTTAAGATTCCTGCAAATCGCGGAAATGTGTATTCTGTGGGGGGTAGCTTGTTGGCTACATCAGTTCCAAAGTATGATATTCGAATTGACTTAATGGCACCTTCGGATAAAAATTACAAGGCTTATATAGGGGCATTAAGTGATTCGTTGGCGAGTTTTTACGGAACCTCTTCTAGCGAATTTAAGCGAAAATTACACTTAGCGCGTCAAAATAAAAACCGCTACTACCTTTTAGCTAGCAACCTAGGTTATTCGCACTATTTGAAATTCAGAAATTTCCCGCTCTTAAGCAAAGGGGCTTTCAAAGGCGGGTTAATCGTAGAGCAGTCTACCAAGCGAGATTATCCCATGGGCGTCATTGCTCAAAGATTAATTGGCTATGAACGTTTTGATGACTTTGGCAATGTTACGCGTGTTGGTATTGACGGAGCATTTGGTGAGAAGTATTTGAGAGGCGTTGATGGGCAGAGGCGAAAACAAAAAATTGGTAAAGGGCAATGGAAGCCAATAGATGATTATAATCAGCTTGAACCACAAGATGGTTATGATGTTTACACGACTATTGATGTTAATATTCAAGACATAGCTCACCATGCGCTTTTGGAGCAGTTAGAAAAATACAAAGCCGATCATGGGACTGTTGTAGTTATGGAAACAACAACAGGTGAAATTAGAGCAATATCAAATTTGGGAAGGAATAGTGAAGGCTTATACTATGAGCGTCTTAATTATGCTGTAGGTGAGTCGCATGAACCCGGTTCCACCTTTAAGCTTATGGCTTTAGCAGTTGCTTTAGAAGATAAAGTGGTAGATACAACATCGATGGTTGATACTGAAAAAGGTGTTTTGTCTTATTATGGTAAAAAGGTGAGGGATTCAAAAAGAGGTGGCTATGGAAATATATCAGTCGCTAGAGCTTTTGAAGTTTCTTCAAATACGGGGATTGTAAAAGCTATTCATGGTGCTTACAAAGACCGTCCTGAAAAATTTGTAGATGGCCTGTATAGGATGAATCTTCAAGATTCTCTTGGGCTTCCACTTATAGGTGAAGGACGTTCTATTATCCCGGACCCAAGAATAAAAAACGGACGTTGGAGTGGCATTGCTTTGGAATGGATGGCCTATGGTTATGGCGTATCTTTTACGCCACTTCAGACCTTGACATTTTATAATGCCATTGCTAACGATGGTGTAATGGTAAGGCCAAAATTTTTAAGAGAAATTAAAGAAATTGATACGGCAATTGAAACTTTTGAAACGGAAGTTATTAACCCTCAGATTTGCTCAAAAGAAACTGTATTAAAACTGCAGCAACTGCTCAAAAATGTGATAGAAAAAGACCATGGAACGGGTCATAAACTATACTCCGAAAAATTTTCAATGGCAGGAAAAACAGGAACGTGTCAGAAAGATTATTCAACTAAAGATCAGTTGAATTATATATCTTCTTTCTCCGGATATTTCCCAGCAGATAACCCTAAATATTCTTGTATTGTTGTCATTCATGAACCCGACAAAAGTGTGGGGTATTACGGAGCAGATGTTTCAGGTCCTGTATTTAAAAAAATTGCCCAAAAAATATATACAGATTCTCCTCTAATTGATGAGGTTGATGATATAAACCTAAAGTCAGAGTCTGTTGAAACTAATTACAGTCAGTACTATGTGGTAGCTCAAAAGTATAAAACAGTGATGCCAAATTTAAAAGGAATGTCGGCAATGGATGCGATTTCTATTTTAGAAAACATGGGTCTTAGGGTTCAGGTTACAGGGAGTGGTCGTGTGACAAGTCAATCTGTGAAAAAAGGTCAGAAAATTAAACCTCAATCTTTAATACAGCTCGAATTATCTTGAAGGATTTAAAAAACATATTATATAAGGTGTCTATTGAGTCCGTCATAGGAAATACTGACCGATTTATTTCGACCTTGCAGTATGATTCTCGCAACGTTGGTCAGGATGCTGTTTTTGTGGCTATAAAAGGAAGTACTTTTGACGGTCATAAATTTATCTCTAAAGCGATTGATCAAGGGGTTGTTGTAGTTGTGTGCGAAGACCTTCCAGTCACATTGATCAAAGGAGTTACTTATGTTGTGGTTGGGAATACAAGTAAAGCCTTGGCGATTATGGCTTCAAATTATTATGAAAACCCATCTGAAAATTTAAAACTTGTTGGAATTACCGGCACTAATGGTAAAACAACTATAGCGACTCTGCTTTATGAGTTGTTTAAAAATGCGGGGTACAAAGTAGGGCTTATCTCTACGGTAAAAATTATGGTTGATACAAATGAGTATTCAACAACGCATACCACACCAGACTCTTTAGTTATTAACAGCTATTTGAGTCAGATGAGTTTTGAAGGGGTTGAGTTTTGTTTTATGGAAGTAAGTTCGCATGGGATTCACCAATTTAGAACCGAAGGATTAAAGTTCACGGGAGCTATATTTACTAATCTGTCTCATGATCATTTGGATTACCATGACACATTTTCTGAGTATAGAGATGTTAAGAAATCCTTTTTTGATCAGCTTCCGTCAACAGCATTTGCTTTGGTCAATGGGGATGACAAAAATGGAGCTGTGATGCTTCAAAATTCAAAATCAAAACAGTACACTTACGCTCTCAAGAGTTATGCAGATTTTCGTGCTCAAATTTTAGAAAATCAGTTTAGGGGACTTTTGCTCAAGGTAAATGATAACGAAGTCTGGGTTAAGTTAATAGGTAATTTTAATGCTTATAACCTAACTGCAATTTACGGAGCCGCTGAACTACTAGGGTTAAAATCAGAAGAAACCTTGCGTCTTATGAGTGCGCTTGACAATGTAAACGGAAGGTTTGAGTATTTTATATCGGACACCAATATTACTACAATTATAGATTACGCGCACACCCCAGATGCTCTAAAAAATGTTTTGGAAACGATTAATTCAATACGAACCAAAAATGAAACTTTAATCACTGTTGTTGGTTGCGGGGGAGATCGCGACAAGTCCAAGCGTCCAAAAATGGCGCATATTGCTTCTGCATTAAGTACTAAAGTAATCTTTACAAGTGATAATCCAAGGTCGGAAAACCCAGATCAAATTATTTCCGAAATGGAAGTTGGTGTTGAGCCACAAAACTTCAAAAAAACCATGTCAATCACGGACCGTAAGCAAGCGATTAAAACAGCCTGTCAGTTAGCGAATCCTAATGATATTATTCTTGTAGCTGGAAAAGGTCACGAGACGTATCAGGACGTGGGTGGTGTTAAAAGTGAATTCAACGACTCTGTAATAACGCAAGAATTTTTAATACAATTAAACAAATAATATGCTGTACTATTTATTCAAATACTTAGAAGAAACATACCAGTTTACTGGGGCCTCTCTTTTTGGGTTTCTTACGTTTAGGGCTGCAGTTGCTATTATTTTATCACTATTAATCTCTACTGTTTTTGGGAAGCGAATTATTAGTTTTCTTCAAAAACAACAAGTTGGAGAAACAATAAGAGACTTAGGTTTAGAGGGCCAAAAGGAAAAAGCCGGCACGCCAACGATGGGGGGTATAATTATTATTTTGGCCACAATAATCCCTGTTCTTTTGCTTGCTAAGTTGGATAATATTTATATTATTTTATTACTAGTTACAACCCTATGGATGGGTGTTATAGGCTTTGTTGATGACTATATTAAGAAATTTAAAAATGATAAGGAAGGTTTAAAAGGACGGTTTAAAATCCTTGGTCAGGTCGGTTTAGGGATTATTGTTGGCACTACTTTGTTTTTTAATAGTGATGTTACTATCAAAGAAAAAATACCAACACACTTGCAGGTTCAGTCCGAATCAAATCAAGTATCGTCCCTTCAGTTTTATCCCGAAGCAAAATCTACTAAAACTACAATTCCTTTTGTTAAATCAAATGAGTTTGATTATGCAGACCTCATCACTTGGATTCATCCTGGATTGGAAAAGTATGCGTGGATTGTATTTGTGTTAGCAGTTATATTTATCATAGCGGCGGTGTCTAATGGTGCTAATTTAACAGATGGTATTGATGGTCTTGCTGCCGGTACATCTGCGATTATTGCCTTAACCTTAGGAATTTTTGCCTGGGTTTCAGGAAATATTATTTTTTCTGATTATCTAAATATAATGTACATACCAAGGGTAGAAGAAATTACAATATATATAGCAGCCTTTGTGGGGGCCTTAATAGGATTTCTTTGGTACAATACCTATCCGGCTCAGGTTTTTATGGGAGATACTGGGAGTTTGACTATTGGAGGAATTATTGCCGTCATTGCTATTGCGGTTCGCAAAGAATGGTTGATTCCTGTTCTTTGTGGAATTTTCTTAGCTGAAAACCTTTCAGTGGTTATGCAAGTTGGATATTTTAAGTATACGAAAAAGAAGTATGGTGCTGGTCGTCGCATTTTCAAAATGTCTCCGCTACACCATCATTACCAAAAATCAGGATACCACGAAAGTAAAATTGTAACCCGATTTTGGATTGTAGGCATCCTATTGGCCATACTCACTATAGTCACTTTGAAAATACGCTAAATGAAACGACTGGTGGTTCTTGGTGGAGGAGAAAGTGGTGTAGGAGCCGCCTTATTAGGGAAAGTAAAAAAGTATGAAGTATTTCTTTCTGATTCAGGAAAGATTGCCAAAAAATATAAAGACGTTCTTATACATAATGAGATTGAATGGGAAGATGGAGCTCATACGGAATCTAAAATACTAAACGCCAATTTAGTTGTTAAAAGCCCTGGTATTCCTGACCATACGTCTATGGTCAAGAAATTACATAAAGCAGCTATCTCGGTAGTGTCTGAAATTGAATTTGCAGCAACCTTTACCAATGCTAATATCATTGGGATTACAGGGAGTAATGGAAAAACAACAACGACTATGATGGTTTATCATATTCTAAAACAGGCAGGATTGGACGTGGCCATGGGAGGGAATATTGGTGAAAGTTTCGCTAAACAAGTTCTTAATGATACGTCTAATTACGTCCTAGAGCTTAGCAGTTTTCAATTAGATGGCATACAGAGTTTTAGACCTCACATCGCTGTTATTACGAATATAACTCCAGATCATCTGGACCGTTATGACCATAAGTTTGAAAATTATATTGCGTCTAAGTTTAGGATTGTAATGAACCAAACGTCAAAAGATTATTTACTGTATGATTCGGATGATGAGGTCATTACATCTTATATAAAAAATCATCCAATTCAATCACAATTAGTGCCTTTTTCGCTTTCTGAAGTAGTAGCAAATGGGGCCTATTTAGAACAAAATAATATAATAATAGAATTTAACAATAGAGATACAATTATGCCAACAACAAACTTAGCTTTAGAAGGAAAGCACAACGTAAAAAATGCCATGGCTGCAGCCACGGTAGCACATCTATTGAAAATTAGAAAAGCCACTATACGAGAAAGTCTTGAAGGATTTCAGGGGGCTGAGCATCGTTTGGAGCAAGTTCTTACAATTAACAAAGTTAAATATGTAAATGATTCAAAGGCTACGAACGTCAATGCGACGTACTACGCCTTAGAAAGTATGAATGTTCCCACTGTTTGGATTGTAGGCGGTGTTGATAAAGGAAATGATTACACATCATTATTTCCGTTTGTAAATGAAAAAGTCAAAGCAATCATATGCTTAGGGAAGGATAACGAAGCGTTGTTTGACGCTTTTGGAAATATGGTTGATGTTATTATTGAAACCCAGTACATGAGTGAGGCTGTCAAAATTGCTTATAATGTTGCTGCTGCTGGAGAAGCTGTTTTATTGTCTCCTGCTTGTGCGAGTTTTGATTTGTTTGAGAGTTACGAAGATAGAGGTCAACAATTTAAATCAGCTGTAAGAAAATTATAATGAAAACAGTATTTGAGAACATAAAAGGGGATCGGATTATTTGGGCTATTGCTGCATTGTTAGCAGTATTCTCATTCCTCCCTGTGTATAGTGCTGCTAGTAATCTGGCTTATATAGGCAGTGGTAGTAATACCTTTAGTTATTTTATCAAGCATTTTGTGCATTTGTTTTTAGGATTTTCTATTATTTATGGGGTTCATAAAATTCCGTACAGGTATTTTAGGGGGCTTTCAATGGTAATGATTCCAGTTGTTTTAATATTGTTAATAATAACAATGCTTCAGGGAGCTACTATTGGAGGAGCCAATGCAAGCCGATGGATTCGAGTTCCAATTGTTGGATTTACATTCCAGCCATCCACCTTGGCTGCTCTGGTTTTAATGGTATATGTAGCACGTTATTTATCTAAAATTAAAGATGAGGTTGTCTCTTTTAAGGAGTCTATTTTTCCGTTGTGGCTGCCAGTTTTTATTGTTTTAGCTTTGATTCTCCCAGCCAATTTTTCAACTGCCGCACTGATCTTTTCAACGGTTATTTTACTAACTTATATGGGAGGGTATCCTTTCAAGTATCTATCAATTATTATTGGGAGTGGTATTCTTGTCCTCTCTTTGTTTGTTTTGACAGCGAAGGCTTTCCCAGACTTAATGCCAAACAGAGTAGATACTTGGACCAGTCGAATTGCTAGTTTTTTAGATACTGAAGTCACACAGGAAGATTATCAGATTGAAAAAGCCAAAATAGCCATTGCTACTGGAGGTATTCAGGGGTTAGGTCCAGGTAAAAGTGTGCAAAAAAACTTTTTACCTCAGTCTTCCTCGGATTTTATTTTTGCAATTATTATTGAAGAGTATGGGCTTATAGGGGGTGTATTTTTATTATTTCTCTATTTATGGTTGTTATTTAGAATAGTAATTGTTGCTCAAAAATCAGATTCTGTTTTTGGAAAGCTGTTGGCTATCGGGGTTGGAATTCCAATTGTTTTTCAAGCGCTTGTCAATATGGGGGTTGCTGTACAGCTATTCCCTGTAACTGGGCAAACATTGCCGCTTATTAGTAGTGGTGGTACTTCAATATGGGTAACCTGTTTAGCCTTGGGTATTGTGTTAAGTGTAAGTGCAAAAAGAGATGAAGATAAAAACAAAGAAGTAGATGATCAGCATCCTTTAGAAATATTAAGCGAAGCATTATAATGAAGTCGTATAAAGTCATATTATCAGGTGGTGGAACAGGAGGGCATATTTACCCTGCGATAGCCATTGCTAACGAATTGAAGTTGCGATTTCCGTCAACTGAATTTTTATTTGTAGGCGCAAGTGATAAAATGGAAATGCAAAAGGTGCCGCAAGCGGGCTATCCCATCGTTGGTTTGTGGATCTCTGGGTTTCAAAGGAGACTAACGTTTAAAAATTTATTATTTCCATTTAAGTTAATTTTTAGTTTACTTAAATCGATTCAAATTGTAGGTGCTTTTAAGCCCGATGTAGTAATTGGAACGGGTGGTTTTGCAAGTGGCCCTGTGTTACAGGTAGCTTCAATGAGGGGGGTGCCAACGCTTATACAAGAGCAAAACTCATTTCCAGGAATTACAAATAAATTACTATCAAAAAGAGTTAATAAAGTCTGTGTTGCTTACGAAGACTTAGATAGGTTTTTTCCATCTAGCAAAATAATACTTAGTGGAAATCCAGTTCGTCAAGATCTTTTAGATTTGGAGCAGAAAACTAAAGAGGCGTTTTCCTTTTTCAACTTAGAAGCTGACAAAAAAACACTGTTGGTTTTGGGGGGTAGTCTTGGGTCTCGTCGCATTAATCAGCTCATCGAGTCTAAGCTAGACTACTTCAACTCTTTGGGAGTTCAGGTTGTTTGGCAGTGTGGGAAATTATATTCGGAACATTATAGTAAATATAACTCTAGTGATTTAGTGCAAGTTCATACGTTTATTAACAGAATGGATTTAGCATATGCTGCGGCCGATTTTGTGATTTCAAGAGCTGGCGCAAGTTCAGTTTCTGAGCTTTGTGTTGTAGGGAAACCAGTAATTTTTATTCCTTCTCCAAATGTTTCTGAAGACCATCAAACTAAAAACGCGAATGCCATAACTAAAAATAAGGCTGCAATATTAATAGCTGAAAATGAGCTGGATTTAACTTTTGAAACCAAATTTTCTGAACTTTTTAGTTCAGAATCTCAGCAAAAGTTATTGTCAGAAAATATAAAAAAATTAGCTTTAAGAGGAGCTACAAAAACAATCGTTGATGAAATTGAAAAATTATTAACTAAATGAATTTAAAATCTATCCATAATATTTATTTCATTGGCATCGGTGGTGTTGGAATGAGTGCGCTTGCAAAGTACTTTGTGGCTGTGGGTAAAACCGTTGGTGGCTACGATAAAAAGCCTTCAATCGCTACAGACTCTTTGATTGATTTGGGTGTTAGTATTCAATTTGAAGCCAGCCCTATCAAGATGGATAAATTATTCACAGACCCTCTAAAAACCTTGGTGGTTTTTACGCCAGCGGTTTCGCAGACTAACCCGCTTTTGAGTTATTTTAAATCCAATAGTTTTCAAGTACTTAAGCGTTCAGAAGTGTTGGGTATAGTAACTAAAAACACGCGATGTTTGGCAGTAGCAGGGACACACGGCAAGACCACCACCACTAGTATCTTGGCGCATTTATTGTATCAGAATAACGAACAAATGACTGCCTTCATTGGGGGTGTTTCAGAAAACTATCAATCAAATTTCATACAACGAGGCACAGAAATTTCAGTGGTTGAAGCCGATGAGTTTGACCGATCTTTTTTAACACTCAGTCCAGATTTTGCCTGTATTACATCAATGGACGCAGATCACTTAGACGTTTATGGTTCTGCAGAGGACATGGCAACAACTTTCAAAGAATTTGTTCAAAAAATAAAACCTTCTGGTAAATTATTTATCAAAAAAGGATTGCCATTTGATGGCATTACTTATGGCGTTAATGAGCCGGCCGATTATAGTGCCTTAAAGGTTCGTATTTTAAAGGGCGCTTACTGTTTTGATATACAAACCCCATCGGAGTTAATAGAAAACGTCCATTTTAGTCTTCCTGGAGTTCATAATTTATCTAATGCATTAGCAGCCATGGCGATGGCGCTTGAGTTTGGGTGTTCTGCCTCGGGTTTAGTCAAAGCATTGGAGTCTTACAAGGGAGTTCAAAGACGTTTCACGTATCAAATCAAAACAGAGGATTTTGTGTTTATAGATGACTATGCGCATCATCCTACAGAAATAAATGCTGTACATCAAGCAGTGAGAGAGATGTATCCAGCCAAAAAGGTGGCCGTGGTGTTTCAGCCACATCTTTTTAGTAGGACAAGAGATTTTATTGATGAATTTGCAGCAAGCTTGTCTCAATTTGATGCTACTTTTTTGTTAGATATTTATCCAGCAAGAGAGTTGCCTATAGTGGGAGTTGATTCTGAGTGGTTGTTGGGGAAAATAAAAAGCCCAATAAAGAAATTAATTTCTAAATCTGAGATAGTAGGGAAGATAAAGGATTTGGGGTATCCTGTATTTATTACCATTGGCGCTGGAGATATTGGAGTTGAAGTAAGTGAATTAAAAGAAAAACTGAGCTATGCGTATTAATTGGGGTTTTGTTAAAGGACTGTTTTTGCTTGGGTTGGTGGTGTTTTTGTATGCATTTTCATCCTTCAAAAACAATAACCGCCCAGTGTCTGGCGTAAAGGTTGAGTTTACAGGTGAGGATAACGTTTTTATTACGTCTGAAATGGTTAATAAATTGTTAATACAAAGTCAAGAAAAACTATATTTTTTACCAAAAGAAGGTATAGATTTGAAAGAGATGGAGTTTTTGCTTGCGTCAAACGACATGATAAAGTCGGCTCAGGTGTATCTTACTGTAAACGGAGAAGTTACGGCTAAGGTTGAGCAAAAACGCCCCATTGCTAGGGTGTATTCTAGTGACGTATTTTACATAGATGAAGAGGGTTTTAGAATGCCATTGTCATCAGAACATAGTGCACGCGTCCCATTGGTGTACGGGGTTGTGGATACTGAAGATTTAGAGTCCGCTTACAGGGTCGCATCAGTGGTGTATAAAGATTCATTTTTAAAAATGTACATCACTGAAATTTTTCAGAATGAAAATAAAGAAATTAGTTTAAAAATGAGGTTATTAGATTTTGAGGTTTTAGTAGGGAATCTAGACAACTTAGAAATGAAGTTAAGAAATTTAAAGGCATTTTATCAGAAAGCCAAAAAAGATAATATGTTAGGTATTTATAAAAGCGTGAATTTACAATTTGAGAATCAAGTTGTTTGCACAGAAAAATAATTGTTATGGAAGCTCAGAATATTTCAGTTGGATTAGATATTGGTACCACAAAAATTGTGGCCATGATAGGTCGTAAAAACGAGTATGATAAACTTGAAATTCTTGGTATTGGAAAGTCCAAAAGCCTTGGAGTACACAGAGGGGTCGTGAATAATATCACACAAACCATTCAGTCTATTCAGCAAGCTGTATCTGAATCTGAGTCCGATTCAGGATTAAAGATTGGTGAGGTTACTGTTGGCATTGCAGGCCAGCACATTCGCAGCCTTCAGCATAGTGATTATATCACCAGAGAAAACTCTGAATTAGTTATTAACGAAGAAGATATTGACCGCCTCATTAACCAAGTTCATAAACTTGTAATGTTACCAGGTGAAGAAATTATTCATGTACTACCTCAAGACTACAAAGTAGATGGTCAGGCAGAAATTAAAGAGCCTATTGGTATGTACGGAGAGCGCCTTGAAGCCAATTTTCATGTGGTTGTTGGCCAGGTATCTTCCATTAGAAATATTGGGCGTTGTGTGCAAACAGCAGGCTTGAATTTGGAAGGCATTACTCTTGAGCCTTTGGCTTCTGCGAATGCTGTGCTAAGTCAGGAAGAAAAAGAGGCTGGTGTTGCACTAATAGATATTGGAGGTGGGACCACAGATTTAGCTGTTTTTAAAGACGGCATTATTCGACATACAGCCGTTATTCCATTTGGAGGAAATGTGATTACTGAAGACATCAAAGAAGGTTGCTCGATTATAGAAAAGCAAGCAGAATTATTAAAAATCAAATTTGGATCCGCTTGGCCTGGAGAAAATAAAGATAATGAGATAGTTTCTATCCCTGGTTTGAGAGGGCGGGATCCTAAAGAAATTACCCTCAAAAACTTATCTAAAATTATACACGCAAGAGTTGTTGAAATTATAGAGCAGGTATATGTTGAGATTAAAAATTATGGCCACGAAGAACAAAAGAAAAAATTAATTGCCGGAATTGTACTCACAGGTGGTGGAAGTCAGCTAAAACACTTAAAGCAATTGGTAGAATATATCACAGGAATGGACACCAGAGTTGGGTATCCAAATGAGCATTTGGCAGGAGATAGTGATAGTGACATTACAAGTCCAATGTATGCCACAGCAGTAGGTTTAGTGATGGATAGCTTGATGAGACAAGAGAAAACACTGACAGAAATACCAGAAAATAACGAGAGTGAATCGGAAGAAGAGGAGACTCCAATTCCAGAAGCCCCTAAAAGAAAAGACGGAGGGTTTTTAGAAAAACTTACCGAAAGAGTTAAAGACTTTTTGGATAACGCAGAATAAAAATAATAACCAGTAAAATTAAGTATATGAGCAGCAGTAATGATTTTGGAATCACATTCGACTTGCCAAAGAACCAATCTAACGTCATCAAAGTTATTGGCGTAGGTGGGGGAGGAAGTAATGCTATTAACCACATGTTTAAGCAAGGAATCAAGGGGGTGGATTTTGTGATCTGCAACACCGATTCACAGGCTTTAAATAATAGTGGCGTTCCTAACAAAATTCAACTTGGAGTTAATCTAACCGAAGGTTTGGGTGCAGGGGCAAACCCCGAAATTGGAGAGCAATCCGCCGTTGAAAGCTTAGAAGATATTCGAGCGATGTTAACGTCTAACACCAAAATGGTGTTTATCACCGCTGGTATGGGGGGTGGAACAGGGACTGGTGCTGCGCCCATCATAGCAAAAATGGCTAAAGAAATGGACATTCTTACGGTAGGAATTGTCACAATGCCATTTGAGTTTGAAGGAAAAATCAGAAACTCACAAGCCCACCAAGGGATTGAGAAATTCCGTAAAACAGTGGACTCGTTAGTGATTATAAACAACAATAAGCTTAGAGAAGTTTATGGTAATTTAGGGTTTAAAGCTGGTTTCTCTAAAGCCGATGAAGTTCTTTCTACCGCTGCGCGTGGAATTGCCGAAGTAATCACGCACCACTACCTGCAAAATATTGATTTACGTGATGCGAAAACAGTATTGAGTAATAGTGGAACTGCCATTATGGGTTCTTCAACGTCCTCTGGCCAAAATAGAGCACAAGAAGCCATTACAACTGCTTTAGATTCTCCACTACTTAACGATAATAAAATTACAGGAGCCAAAAACGTATTACTGCTAATCGTTTCCGGTTCTCAAGAAATTACCATTGATGAAATAGGAGAAATTAATGATCATATTCAAGCCGAGGCTGGTTACGGCGCCAATATTATCATGGGTGTAGGCGAAGACGACAGCCTAGGAGAAGCCATTTCGGTTACAATTATTGCTACTGGTTTTGATGTAGATCAACAAAATGAAATTACAAATACAGAAGTAAAAAAGGTAGTGCACGCTCTTGAAGATGAACAAACGATGCAACATGACTTGATGCCACCTGAGCCATCAAATGTGTCCACAGCGCCCTTAGAAGTTGCAAAAGAAGACACAATCGTATACAACCTTGAAGAGGAACGTACCGTAGTTGAAGACCCTGATTTTGATGCGATGGATTTAATTTCGACCTCAGAACTTATTAAAAATATTGATGTGGTCTACGAAACAGTTGATCTAGATGTGGATGAGGAAGACTTTATAATTAATGAGGTGTCTACGGAGCAATTAGTACCTATTGAGGTCGAATCTGATCTAGAAGACCAAACGATGTTGACATTTGATTTACCAATCTCCAATAAAACCTCGTTGTCAGAGTCTGAAAAAGTTGAAGTTTTTACTCTTGAAGATAATGTGAATGAGATTGAAGTTAACGACTATATTGAACTCATCCCTGTCACTGAAGCGAATGAAGCGGGTGAAATGCGTTACGCTTTGGATGATCATATTATATTAGAACAAACAGACAAGAAATACGAAGGTACTAAGCAAGAAGCGCCCGTAAAAGTAGAAGAGGACGTAATGTTTACAAAGGTTACAATTAAAGAGCGTGTTGTGACGTCAGATCCAGAGGAAAAACAAGATCCATTTAATAGTCCTATTTCTAAAACACTTCGTGATAGAGCAGATGAAAGACGCCAAAAAATGAAAGCGTTTAATTATAAGTTTAATACGTCTAAAATTGAGGAAATTGAAAAGGAACCCGCCTATAAACGCCAAGGCGTTAATTTAGATGAGTCTGCGCATTCTTCAACCGAACACTCTTCAAGAACCTCTGTGGGTCATGATGATAATGATGAGGTGCAATTGCGCTCTAATAACTCCTATTTACACGACAACGTAGATTAAGTATTTAGCCTATATTTTCTAAAAACCTGAAAGATGATTTCATTTTTCAGGTTTTTTTTAATTTTAAGAATAAGAGATTTTGTTTTTATTATATTTGTACCCTAATTAAAATTCATTCTTATGAGCTTACAAGATTCAGTAATGACCGCGCTTAAAACCGCAATGAAATCTAAGGATACCGTAGCCCTAACAGCTTTAAGATCTGTGAAGTCTGCTATCTTAATAGCTCAAACAAGTGGCGTCAACACTGTCATGACAGAGGAGGATGAGTTTAAGTTATTACAAAAACTAGTAAAGCAACGTCGCGATAGCGCTACTATATTCACCGAGCAAAACCGTTTGGATTTGGCGGAGCCTGAATTGGCAGAAGCCGAGGTGATTAGTCAATTTTTACCTCAAATGTTAGAGGCCTCAGAAGTTGAAAAAGTAGTGGTTGAAACCATTGCATCTTTAGGAGCTTCAGGAATGAAAGACATGGGACGTGTCATGGGCGTGGTAAGTAAAACTCTTGCAGGCAAGACTGATGGCAAAACAATATCAACTTTGGTGAAAGCAAAGTTGTCTTAAATAAAATGGCCCAGTAGTTCAACTGGATAGAATATCAGATTTCGGCTCTGACGGTTGGGGGTTCGAATCCCTTCTGGGTCACTAAATCGGAGAATTGATTCACAGGAATCGGTTCTCCATTTTTTATGTTTGATATTTCCTTCCTTAAAATGGGAATTGAGCCAAAAATCGCGTTCACTTTTGGGGTTCGAACTCGGTCGTTTGACTTGTCGTAACCCAAACCGGATGGAAACACTAAATTTTGAAGATTTTGTTTTTGTTTTAAATCTCCATCTACCCAAATCTTCTCAAGAGATTCGGATAAATTAAGCGCTTTGTCAATAGCCAATTCAAGGTTCGAACTATTTAATGATGGATTTTCAATTTTAGACTGTAATTCTTCTTTTTTAGTTTCATACTTGTCTTTAAACTTTTTGTAGATAGCGTTATCTAATTCCCCAAGTGCGTATCGCTCTTCAATGGATTCTATTTTAGTATTTAGCTCTGTAATATTTTTTTTAGTTTCCAGAATATAGAATTTTGTGACACAAATATTATTTTATAAAATAATATTCAAAAGATTAATTAAACGGACTGGCCAGAAATAGGGTAAACTAAAGTAAACCGTATTAGAAACGCTGAAACCATATCAAAATCGATTTTAATATGGTTTTAGCGAGTAAAAATAAAAATTAAATCAATTTGGTTGTATTTTCTTTTTTATTGTAAAACCCCTATTTAAAGCATATATGAAAATATGTGATAAATAATTGTACATTATTGGTATGAATGATTTTAAATTTATTTGATATTTACATATATGATTTTAAAAACTAGTTCACGAATATTAAAAATCCATCCTAAGGATAATATAGTTGTTGCTTTATGTGATTTAAAAAAAGGATTAACAATTCAAATTGATACTGGTGAATTTCAGCTTGTAACCAATGTTGCTTCTAAACATAAATTATCAATTGAAAATTTAAATATTGGGGATTCTATTTTCATGTATGGGGTAGTGGTTGGAAAAGCAGTTAGAGAAATTCAAAAAGGGGAATCCATAACAACCTTTAATATTTCTCATCAAACAGAATCATATGAACTCCCAAAATTAAAAAGGCAAATTAAATGGGAAGCTCCTAAATCTTCTGATTTCTTGAAACGTACATTTTTAGGGTATCATAGAGATAATGGTGCTGTTGGTACCGAGAACAATTGGTTAATCATTCCTTTAGTTTTTTGTCAAAATAGGAATGTTGAAATTCTGAAAAAAACCATGTTAGATAAATTCGGTTACGAGAAGTCAGTTAAAGACACCTACAATATAGATGAGCTTATTCATAAATATAATTCTGGCGCCTCAGAAAATGAACTATTAGAGTTAGATTTAATAAAAAGTAGTCATAATAACAAAAATAAGCCCTTGTTTTCTAATGTTGACGGAATTTATTTTTTAACTCATGATGGAGGTTGTGGTGGGGCTACTTCTGATGCAGTTACACTTTGTAATTTATTGGCAGGTTACATTAATAATCCAAATATTGCTGGAGCAACAGTTTTGAGTTTAGGCTGTCAACATGCTCAGATTAAGCTTGTAGAAAAAGCTCTAAAACGCATCGATCCAAATATTAAAAAGCCAATTTATTTTTTAGAACAACAACAAAGCAAATCTGAACCAGAATTCTTGGCAGATGCAATAAAAATTACATTTACTGGTTTGATTCAAGCCAATAAAGTTTCAAGAGCTCCTGCGCCTTTAAATAAATTAACACTCGGCTTAGAATGTGGTGGCTCCGACGGGTTTTCTGGTATTTCTGCCAATCCAACCTTAGGCTATGTTTCGGATGTAATTGTTGGACTTGGAGGCTCTGCAATCCTTTCTGAATTTCCTGAGCTAAATGGCGTAGAACAAGAACTTATCAATCGTTGTGTTGATATTGATAAAGCTGAGAAGTTTGCCAAAATTATGGAGGCCTATAACACTAAAGCAACCGCTTTGGGTGCTGGATTTTCTGCAAATCCATCCCCTGGAAATATAAAAGATGGACTTATTACAGACGCTATAAAGTCTGCTGGTGCTGCAAAAAAAGGAGGTACTTCGCCAGTGGTTGATGTGTTGGATTACACAGAACAGTTAATAAAACCCGGTTTAAACCTATTATGTACACCTGGGAATGATGTAGAATCGACTACAGGCCTAGCGGGTTCAGGAGCTAATTTGATTTTATTCACAACAGGGCTTGGAACGCCTACAGGCAATCCAGCTGTGCCAGTTGTAAAGGTATCCACGAACTCTAAGCTGTATAATAAAATGAACGATATTATAGACTTCAATACAGGTACAATTATTGAAGGTACAGATACCATAGAAGATTGTGGTAAAGCATTACTTGAGTTTATCATAAAAGTAGCAAGTGGAACCATACAACCACATGCACGAAGATTAGACCAAAACGATTTTATTCCTTGGAAACGAGGCTTATCGTTATAAATTTAGATATATGAAAACAAAATTTTCTTTAAAGAATAAAAGCGCCATCATTACAGGAGGCGGGAGCGGTATAGGCAAAGCCATTGCTGAAACATTTTCTCAACAAGGAGCTCATGTACATATTTTAGATTATGATTTACAATCTGCCTCAGAAGCCGTTGAAGCCATTAAGGCGAAGGGGTTTTTAGCTACTGCCTATCACTGTGATGTCGCAAATTTTCAACAAGTTTCAGATATAATTTCAAATATATCATCTCATACCTCAGTCGATATTTTAATTAATAACGCAGGCGTAGCGCATGTGGGAAATATTGAAACTTGTGAGGAGGAAGATTTAGATAGATTATACAATATAAACATCAAAGGGGTTTTTAATTGTACGAAAGCTTGTATTTCATTAATGAAAACTCAAAATAGCGGAGTGATTTTAAACTTAGCGTCCATAGCCTCTTCTGTTGGTATTTCTGATCGTTTTGCCTACTCTATGACAAAAGGAGCGGTATTAACAATGACATATTCTATAGCAAAGGACTATATTAACCACAATATTCGTTGTAACTGTATTTCTCCAGCTAGAGTACACACTCCATTTGTTGATGGCTTTATTAAAGAAAACTATCCAGGAAAAGAATCGGAAATGTTTGAAAATTTATCCAAAACCCAACCTATTGGTCGGATGGGAATTCCACAAGAAATAGCAGATTTAGCATTATTCTTGTGTTCTAACGAATCTAGCTTTATTACAGGCTCTAACTATGGAATTGATGGCGGCTATGTCACACTTAACTCAAAATAAAAATAAATGAAACTTATTAGATTTGGAACTATTAATAAAGAAAAACCAGGGGTTTTGTTGCCCAATGGAACTAAGTTAGATGTATCTGCATTTGTGTCTGACTACAATGAGGATTTTTTTGGTAATGATGGAATAGAAAAACTACAAAATTGGTTAAATAAAAATCAAGATTTATGTCCAATTGTGGAAGATACAATCCGATTAGGTGCGCCGCTTGCACGACCATCTAAAATTGTTTGTGTTGGACTTAACTATGCCAAACACGCTGCCGAAAGTGGAATGGACGTTCCTCAAGAACCTGTACTCTTTTTTAAAGCAACTTCTGCTATTGTAGGACCCTTTGATAATATTATAATCCCTAAAAGTAGCACCAAGACAGATTGGGAAGTTGAACTCGCTGTTGTAATTGGAAAGACAGCTTCCTATGTAAGCGAAAAAAATGCCATGAACCATATAGCTGGTTATGTTTTACACAACGATGTAAGTGAACGTGCCTTTCAAATAGAACGTTCAGGTCAATGGGTAAAAGGAAAAAGCTGTGATACTTTTGCTCCCCTTGGTCCTTTTATTGCAACAAAAGATGAAATTACAGATCCCAATAATTTAAATCTTTGGTTGAAACTCAATGGCGTAATTATGCAAAATAGCAGTACCTCAGACTTTATTTTTAATATTCAGCATGTAGTGAGTTATATTAGTCAGTTTATGACTTTACTTCCTGGCGATGTTATATCTACGGGCACACCTTTTGGAGTTGGGCTTGGATTAACACCCCCAAAATACCTTAAGAATGGTGATATTGTTGAATTAGGGATTGAACATTTAGGTGTTTCCCGCCAAGTATGTAAATCCTATAAATGATCATAGATAGTCATCAACATTTTTGGAATTATGATCCAGTGAGAGACGCATGGATAGACACTTCTATGGATGCCATTAGAAAGGATTTTCTTCCCAAAGATTTCTTGCCGATTTTAAAAGCCAATACTATTGATGGCTGCATAGCAGTTCAAGCTGACCAATCTGAAACCGAAACCGAATTTCTGTTGCAATGTGCCGATAAAAACCCGTTTATAAAGGGCGTGGTAGGCTGGGTAGATCTTACGTCCAACAATTTAGAAGAGCGTCTTGAATATTATGCATCTAACTCTCTGTTTAAAGGGGTTCGTCATATCGTTCAAGCAGAAAATGATGACTATTTGCTAAGAAAGGATGTACAAAATGGAATTGGGAAGCTTTCAAAATACGATTTAGCTTATGATATTCTTGTTTATTCACATCAGCTGCCATCGGCAATTGCACTAGTTAAAGCGTTTCCCAACCAAAAATTTATTTTGGACCATATTGCAAAACCAACTATCTCGAAACCTATTAGCGAAATATGGGTTCATAATATCAAACAGCTTTCTAAACATAAAAACGTTTACTGTAAGCTATCGGGGATGGTAACCGAAACTATTAATTTTGAATTTAAGGATGGCGATTTTAAACCCTATATAGATATTATTTTTAAAGCTTTTGGTCCTGACCGAATTATGTTTGGTTCGGATTGGCCCGTTTGTTTGTTAGCTGCCAACTATGATAAAGTGTTCAAGATTGTAAATGATTATTTAGAAAATCTTTCTGTTGAGATAAAAAATAATATTCTAGGAGAAAATGCAATAAAAATATATAATCTTTAAAAATATGGATTTAGGACTAAAAAATAAAGTTATCGTGGTCACTGGTGGTTCAAAAGGGATTGGAGGTGGTATTGTGTGTCTTTTAGCTAATGAGGGTGCTATTCCAGTAATTTTAGGAAGAAATAAAGAAAGTATTTTCAAAGCAATAAGTGATTACAAACAAAATGGCTATGAAGTAGGGTACGCAATTGCAGAATTAACTAATCCAAATCAATGTGAAGCAGCAATCGATTCAATCATCAAAAACTATGGTCGCATTGATGGTCTTGTTAATAACGCAGGGGTTAATGATGGGGTTGGGCTAGAAAATGGCTCTTACGAAGAATTTATTAATTCAATCAAACGGAATCTGGCACATTATTATCAAATTGCACAATTGGTTCTTCCACAATTAAAAAAAACAAAGGGTGCAATTGTAAACATAGGATCTAAAACATCGGTAACTGGTCAAGGGGGTACTTCTGGATATGCAGCAGCCAATGGAGGTCGGAATGCGCTTACAAGAGAATGGGCTGTTGAACTTTTACCCTATGCCATTCGAGTAAATTGTGTTGTTGTGGCAGAATGTTTCACACCACTTTATGAGAAATGGATTAATACATTTGACAATAAAGATGAAAAATTAGCTGCCATTACAAATAAAATTCCTCTTGAAAAACGAATGACAACTACAGAAGAAATTGCCAACACTGTGGCCTTTTTATTATCAGAGCGGTCAAGTCATACGACCGGTCAGTTAATTTATGTAGATGGAGGTTATACTCATTTAGACAGAGCATTGAATGCGAATAATTAATTTAAGAAAGTGAGTAAAACTAATAAATATTGTTTAGCATTAGATCTAAAAAACAATTTAGATAAAATTGCTACGTATAAAAATTACCACCAAAATGTATGGCCCGAAATTCAAAAAAGTTTAAAAGATTCTGGAATTAAGAATGCTGAAATATACAATACAGGAAATCGCTTATTTATGATTTTAGAAGTTGACTCCTCTTTTTCGTTTGAAAAAAAAGCAAAAATGGATGCTAAAAACTCAAAAGTTCAAGACTGGGAAGCATTGATGTGGAGTTTCCAACAAGCGCTTCCCAACAGTAATCCAAACGAGAAATGGGTTTTGATGGACAAAATTTATGATTTAAATGCATAGAAACATATGAAACAACAGATAAATTACAAGTATCCTTCAGTTGATGATTTACGAAGTCGAGCCAAGGCTAAAATTCCAAAATTTGCATTTGAATACTTAGACGGTGGATGTAATAACGATGTAAACTTGAAAAAAAATACGTCTCGTATAAGAGACGTAGAACTCAAGCCAAAATACCTGGTCGATTACACACCTCCTAATCTAAAGACCGAGCTTTTTGGACACGAATATGACGCTCCTTTTGGAATTTCACCAGTAGGGTTACAAGGACTCATGTGGCCGAAGTCGCCCGAAATATTAGCAAAAGCCGCATTTGATCACAATATTCCATTTGTATTGAGCACGGTAACAACAGCTAGTATAGAGTCCATTTCCGAAATAACAGAAGGCCGCGCATGGTTCCAGTTGTACCATCCTGCCGAAGAACGTGTAACAAAAGATCTCTTGAAAAGAGCAGAAGCTGCACATTGTCCTGTCCTTGTTATTTTGGCCGATGTTCCTTCCTTTGGCTATCGCCCACGTGATATACGCAACGGCTTATCGATGCCACCAAAAATGACAGTTTCAAACATTTTATCAGCAATGAAACGACCTCATTGGGCGCTAAACACTCTGATTAATGGACAACCAAGTTTTGAAATACTAAAACCCTACATGCAAAAAAACCTGAATTTAAATCAATTAGCTAAATTTATGGATGCAACTTTTTCTGGTCGTTTAAATGAAGATAAAATAAAGCGTATTCGAGACCTCTGGAAAGGAAAATTAGTATTGAAAGGTGCAGAGTCTATACATGATGTTGAAAAAGCCTACCAACTCGGGCTTGATGGAGTTATTATATCTAATCATGGTGGAAGACAAGTAGATGTAGGTCAGGCCACAATAGAATCCTTAAATACCATTGTCCCACTATATAAAGATAAAATCAAAGTAATGATGGATAGTGGTATTCGGGGTGGAGCCGATGTAGCACGTGTCATGGCAAGCGGTGCTGACTTTAGTTTTATGGGACGCACTTTTATGTATGGAGTTTCGGCTTTGGGGAAAAAAGGTGGGAATCACACCATAGCCATGCTTAAAACTCAATTAACGCAAGTTATGGAACAAATGAGCTGTGCTGAAGTAAATGATTTAACAAAGAACTTAATTTAGGCATATAGATATCATATTATGAACAAAAGAGCTTTTTTTTTATTCGTTACTTTATGTGTTTCACTATACGGTACTACACAAAATGAAATTAAAAAATATATACCAAGTGAAGAAAATTTAGCAGCTCGAAAATGGTTTGAGACTGCAAGATTTGGACTTTTTATTCATTGGGGTGTGTACAGTATTTTGGGTGACGGGGAGTGGGTTATGAACAAAAAAAATATTCCAAAGGATACTTACGAAATATTACCTTCACTATTTAATCCAACAGAGTTTGATGCATATCAATGGGTTAAAACAGCAAAAAATGCAGGAATGAAATATATTACAATCACCAGTAGACATCATGACGGATTTTCGATGTTTAATTCAAAGGCTAGTGATTATAATATAGTTAGTAAAACCCCTTACAAAAAAGACATTTTGAAAGAATTATCGGAGGCCTGTCAATCTGAGGGAATTAAATTGTTTTTTTACTACTCCTTATTAGATTGGTATCGAGATGATTATTTTCCAAGAGGTAAAACAGGCAAGGGAATTACCGGTAGGGGTGAGGGTAATTGGACAGATTATATTGAATTTATGAAAGCGCAGCTATCAGAGCTATTAACCAATTATGGCCCTATTGCAGGGATTTGGTTAGATGGACATTGGGATAAAAAAGATGCAAATTGGCACTATGATGAGATCTACGAATTAATTCATCAATTACAACCAAGTTGTTTGATTGGGAATAATCATCACCAAAGTCCGAAATGGGGTGAGGATTTTCAAATGTTTGAAAGGGATTTCCCTGGAAAAAACACTACTGGTTTCGGTACTGTATATGATGATGTTAGTACTAAGATGCCTCTAGAGGTTTGCGAAACAATTAATGGTTATTGGGGCTTTAAATATAAAGCCAATAAACACAAATCTGCCAAAAGTATAATTAAAGATATTATTATTTCAGCTGGGTATGGCAGTAATTTTTTACTCAATGTAGGTCCAATGCCCAATGGTCAGATTCAATACGAACATGTTGTCACTCTTAAGGAAGTTGGGGATTGGTTAAGGCAAAATGGAGATGCTATTTATGGAACAGATGCAGGCCCATTTCCACCATCAGATTCTATGGTATCAACAATGAAGAAAAATAAAATATTTATTCATTTTATAGGTTCGGCCAGTAAGACATTTGAAATTCCTAACAAGAACCTAAAGATTGAATCTGTTATTTTATTAAAATCTAAAAAATCAATTGATTTTAGTACAAATTCCAATAGGATCGAGTTTTCTATTCATAAGGACGAAATAGACGACATAGCAACCATTATTCAAATTAATCTATTCTAAATTATGAAACATTCAAAATCAGTACCAGTAGTTTCAAAGGAGGTTTTACTGCCTTTTGTAATTGTTACATCATTATTTGCTCTTTGGGGTTTTGCAAATGATATAACAAACCCAATGGTTGCTGCTTTTGGCACTGTTATGGAAATTTCTACTGCAAAAGCTGCTTTAGTTCAACTTGCTTTTTACGGAGGGTACGCAACTATGGCAATACCTGCTGCTTTATTTGTTAGAAAATATAGTTATAAGAAAGGAATACTATTAGGTTTAACTTTATATGCCGTTGGTGCATTATTGTTTTTTCCAGCAGCTCAATTTGAGGTATTCGGATTCTTTTTAGGTTCGTTATACATTTTAACATTTGGCTTGGCTTTTTTAGAAACTACAGCAAGCCCATATATTCTATCAATGGGAGACCAAAGAACTGCAACCCAACGTTTAAATTTAGCACAAGCATTTAATCCAATTGGTTCTTTACTTGGAATGTTTGTAGCATCAAAATTTATTTTAGTAGCCTTAGATTCTGATAAAAGAAATGAAGCTGGTGAATTAATTTTTAAGACACTAGATGAAGCTCAAAAAACAATTATTAGAACACATGATTTATCTATTATCAGGAATCCTTATGTAATTCTTGGTTTTGTAGTTATTGCAATGTTAGTTTTAATTGCAGTTACTAAAATGCCTAAAAAAACAAAAACAACTTCATATTCTAGTGCAACTGAATCTTTTAAAAGATTGTTTAAAAACGGAAAATACAAAGAAGGAGTTTTAGCACAATTGTTTTATGTTGCTGCTCAAATTATGTGCTGGACTTTTATTATTCAATACGCAGGCAACTTGGGGATTTCTAAAGCAGAAGCACAAAACTATAATATTATTGCTATGTCAATATTCTTAGGAAGTCGATTTATAAGTACCTTTTTAATGAAATATGTAAACGCAAAAAAATTATTAATGATTTTTGCACTTTGTGCAATGGTTACCATTTCTGGTGTAATTTTAATTGAAGGCTTAACAGGCTTGTATTTATTAGTAGCAACATCTGCATTTATGTCTTTAATGTTTCCTACTATTTATGGTATTGCATTAAATGGTTTAAACGAAGAAGACACTACTCTGGGTGCTGCAGGTTTAGTGATGGCAATAGTTGGTGGTGCTTTAATGCCTATTTTACAAGGTTTAATGATTGACGTGGACAAAATTGGTCCTTTTTCTGGTGTTAACTTTTCTTTTATTCTTCCTTTTGTTTGTTTTTGTTTCATTGCATTTTATGGATATAGAACATTAAAAGTATATAAATAATGGTTATACATTTTTTGCCCTACAACAATTCAAAAGCTCCCCCCTCAATTTCAGATCACGATCAAATGGCTGAGAGTTTGATTAAATTCATAGATCAAAACATCCAATGGAGTGCTAACCTTAAAAATTAAGAATTTAATAATAAATTACAATAAGATGAAATATATATTAATCGTGATTGCTTTTTCAGTGTTGAGTGCTTGTAATCACAGAGAAAAAAAAGTTAAAGAGCATTCTAATCCTAATATCATTTTTATCTATTTAGATGATTTAGGTTATGGTGATGTTAGTTCTTACGGTGCTACAGAGTTAAATACTCCCAACATTGATTTTTTGGCAAACAATGGTCTTAAGTTCACCAATGGTTATGCCACTTCTGCAACCTGTACACCAAGTCGATATGCCCTACTCACAGGACAATACCCCTGGCGAAATAGGGATGCAAAAATCCTTCCAGGTACGGCACCACTTCTCATTGATACAGCTCAAATTACAGTTCCAAAATTGTTACGCAATCATGGCTACAAAACGGCTGTCATTGGCAAGTGGCATTTAGGTCTTGGAACTGGTAATGTAGATTGGAATTCGCATATATCACCTGGCCCCAACGAAGTAGGATTTGACTATAGCTTTATAATGGCAGCAACACAAGACAGGGTTCCTACAGTTTATATTAAAAATGGAGATGTATATCACCACGATTCCAATGACCCCATTGAAATTGATTACAAGAAAAATTTTCTAGGAGAACCCACTGGAGAAAACTCCCCACATTTATTAAAAATGAAAGGTGATCCACAACACAACAGAACCATTGTGAATGGGATTCCTCGTATTGGGCATATGAAAGGTGGGCAGTCTGCTCGATGGATTGATGAAGATATGGCTGATGACTTTCTTAAAGAAGCTCAAACTTATATAACAACCAACAAAGACAAACCCTTCTTTTTGTACTATGGATTGCAACAACCTCATGTTCCAAGAACACCTCATCCACGCTTTGTTGGTGTTACAGGAATGGGCCCCAGAGGCGATGTAATTGCTGAGGCTGATTGGTGCGTTGGAGAACTCATTAAAACACTTAAAAAAGAAGGTGTTTTGGAAAATACTTTAATTTTCTTATCAAGTGACAATGGCCCCGTATTGGATGATGGTTATGTGGATGATGCCATAGAAAAATTAGGTAAGCATAGACCAACAGGAAACTTAAGAGGTGGTAAATATAGTCTTTATGAGGCTGGAACCCGAGTCCCATTTATTACCTATTGGAATGGACATATTGAAGCGGGTGTATCTAATAAAATTATTTCTCAAGTTGATTGGTTGGCTTCACTATCAAGTATGTTAAACAAACCTATAAAGAATTTAGACAGTGAAAATCATATGGATTTTTTATTGGGTAAAGCCGAAGAGGGGAGAACTAATATAATTTTAGAAGCCACATCACGAACAGCCTATAGAGAGGGGAATTGGGTGTTAATCCCTCCTTATCCTGGCCCTAAAATGTTTTTAACTAAAGGAATAGAAACTGGGAATGGCGAAGAATTTCAACTTTATAATTTAGAAAAAGACGCGTCACAGCAAAATAACCTAGCAGAAACTATGCCCGAAAAAAGAGAGGAGATGATGAGAGCGTTTGAGGCTATTGTTGGTGATACGTATAAAAAAACAAGCAAATTAAAATTTGATTAATCAGCGATTATCCCACGTTGAATCAACCAATGTTTTGCAAGCGCTAACCATAATTGTGTTGGCCTTTCTGTAGAGGATATTCCAAAACCATGACCGCCTACTTCCATAAGGTGAAGTGTTGAAGGAATCTTGTTTTCCTGCAATGACTTGTAATACTGTATGCTATTTTCGGGGTTTACTACACTATCGTCCTTGGCATGAATCAATAATGTTGGGGGTGTTTTTTCAGCGCTTATTTGTAATTCATTTGAAAAGAAGTGAACTTCCTCATCTGTAGGAGAGCTTCCCAACAAACTATACTTAGAGCCCAGGTGCGTGAGTTTGTCTTTCATGCTAATGACGGGGTAAACAAGGATACAGAAACTTGGTCCATAACTTTTTTTGTTTGTACTTTTTTCTAAGTTATTAAAATCAAAATGATTTGAAAGAGTCGCTGCAAGATGGCCTCCTGCCGAAAATCCTATTATTCCAATTTTAGAGTTGTCTATATTCCATTGTTTTGCGTTTTCAGCTACCATTTGTAAAGCACGTTGTGCATCTAACAAAGCAACTTTTGTCTTACATGGTTTGGATTCCCAGTGCGGAGTTCTATACATTAATACAAAGGCACTAACCCCAATTTTATTTAACCATTCAGCAACCTTTATTCCTTCATGTTCAAAAGCCAAATTTTTATAGCCTCCACCAGGTATTACTAAAACAGCGGCTACTTCTTTTTTTGGATGAGGTGATGGGTAATACCATAATTGTGGAGTATTTATTTTTTGATCCTTTCCACCATCAGTTAATTTACCTTCAATTTTCTCAAAGCTACTACATGGAATATGTTTCGCATAAAGTGGAAGAATAGTGTCTTGTGAAAAACCAAATAAAGACCAAAAATATATAAAATAGAATATTACTCTCACCGATGATAAAAATAGTTGTTTTAATATAAAAAAAGCCACCTTATAATAGTGGCTTTGTGAATTATTCAAGTTGGTTAAAAAAAATTATTTTTTTATTAGTTTTTTAGTAGAAAAACCGGACACTTCCATAAAGTAAACACCAGGATTTAGATGGCCTAAGCTTAATTGATTACCATCATAAACATAATTGTTTACTGTAGCTCCATTAACGCTATAAATAGAAATTTCGCTCCCTGTAGTGACCCCTCTCAGCTGCACGGCATCCTCAATTGGATTTTGTGATAAGTTAAATGTTGGAAGTGCATAAGAATCTGTATTCAAAGTATTTCCTTGTGTCATGACAACTTTATCAACCAAAAAACCTCTAGTGCCGCTAATGTTATCTTGAGCATGAATAAAACCAGAAATACCTCCAGAAGATGCAGCAGTAAAAACAGCCGCAGGTATTCCATTAACGACAGCTAAACCCGAATTAATGTTATCAGTAACATTTGTAATAGTTGAGGACAAGCTTGAGCTTCCGGCATCAGCACCTAGAGTGAGCACAATATTTATAACTAAATTATCTTGCTGGAAGTCAGTTAATCCTGCTCCGCCACTATCAACAGGAGTATTTCCTTGTTTTCTGATAGAAAGAGAGCCATCATTTAGTGTAGAAAGCTGTATGTTAGCAATGGTGCCAGAGTTAGAACCATTATCATTAAAACCAAATCTCGAAATTAATTTACCCGCTGGTAAGTCTATATTAAATCTGAAATGAACTTCAAAACTAATTTCAGTATCTGTAACGGTAAATGGCGCACCCCATCTTGCCCAAGAGTAACCTCCGGTTGTCTCTGCTCTTTCTGTACCGGCTGTGGGATTGACAATCCAGTTAGCACCTCCCCAGTCTGAATTAGCTTCAAGAGGTCCTTGAACATAACCTTCCTCTAAAGTAAAGTCAACTGTAGTTATCTGTGCATCAGTAGATATAAAAACTAGTAATGCAATAATTAGTGTGTAAAGTTTTTTCATAATTGTTGTTTTTATAAAATTAATAATTATTCAACTTTAGGGATACTATAAATGTTCTAATTAGTAATAGATTTGTTAAGTCTTTGGGCTCATTATATTTTAATAAGCCTCCACTCTAAATTTTTAGGGCTATTTTTTTTGTAAATGAACTTCTCAATTATTTTTAATCTATTTTTTAATGAATCTTGTTTGGGAAGTATTTCAACATAGGCATCCATGCTTTTTTTTATGTATTTATAATACGGTTCTCCTTCAATTGCTTTTAGTTTTTTATTCAAATGAATTTGTTTCCCTTGTAGTTGATTAGCACCAACGTAGTCTCGTAGATATTTAAACTCCATAAATGGAACCGCACGAAGTTGGTAGCTGGTTTTCCGATAATCTTCACAAAGTTTCATAATTTCCTGAGCCTGTTTGTATTGTGGTGTGATCACTTGAGTCGAAAGATTGACCCCAATATTGAGTTGTTCCGCTGAATAGTTATTAATAAGGACACCTTGTATGAAAAGATCATACTTACCATTTTTTAAACCTTTTATTTGTAGTATTTCTTTATTGAAGTCGTTTTCAAAAGGGACCAAAGATAGGGCCTTGTCTATCGCTTTATTTGTTGGGAATGGTAAGCTATTTTGTTCACAACTAAAAGAAATATCATCACTTGAAACTTGAAAATTCTCAACAACACAATTTTTTGTTTTAATTAAATTATTTTGATTAATATCAATTGAAATTTGAGCGACAACACTCGGAGATTCTATAGCGGATAAAATTTCATGAAACATAACGAAATGCCCTGTTGACTCTGGGTGCACTCGATCCTTACCGATAATGGTAAATAAAGAATCGTTTTGTAGTTCTCGCTCCATGATATGTTTCATAGAAGAATTTAAATCAATCACAGTTGCATTTCTTTGTTGTGCAATTTTTTTGAGATGAATTGAGCATTCTGTGAGCGCATCATTACAGCCCATATTATTTTCGCGCTCAATTTTTGAATATTGGTCGTAAATTGAAGGGGTAAGATAGATTGGAGATATTTCTGATGCTTCAAATTTTTTGTCTAAAACATCTATGTTTCGTTTGTATTCATCCAAAGCTTTTTTTCTACTTTGTACAATTTCGTCGGAAGCTTCGCCTTCAAAATAAAGCGTCCGTATTACATCATTCATTCCAGTCATTAAAAACACATGGTTTGGATTGTGTATAAATACGTCTTTATCTAACCTGTAAATCATCCCTTTAGCATTATCTCCAGCGATACCACAATTGTAAAAGGTAAGTATTAGATTTGGATAACGCGTTGCATAGAACAGTTGAAGAAATTCATGAAACTGCCCACCATGTGTGATACTATCGCCTAAAAAGCAGATAGTATCTCCGCTTTCAAAAATTTTAGAAGTCTCTTGTTGAGCATATACAGATTGTAAACTAAAAAACACGTAAGTAACTGATAGGAAAAACAAAAAAAAACTCCTTTTAAACATCTTATTAGTGTTTGATTAGTAACTTCAAAGTGGTATTGTTAATTTTAATAAAATACAATCCATCTGTAAGGTGTTCCAAATGAAGTGAAATACCGTCATATTCTTCAGAGAAAATCTGAGCACCAGTCATAGTAAAAATGGTGATTAAACTTCCAGTAGAGGCGTTTTTGATGCCTACATGCCCAGTAGATGGGTTTGGAAAGAGTTTCAATTTATGGTTTTCCAAAGTATTTTGATTAACCTCAAGTGATGACGCATCGTATGTTTCAACAGTAAGTTTAAGCGAGCTCAAATGCCCACCGCTGTCATCAAATGTAATTGAAACCGTATTACTAGGTTGAATGAGGTTTATTGGAACATCAATTTCGATGGTTCCAAAAAAATCGTTTCTATCGCTTTGATCATAACCCTTCCAATTACTTGGAACTGAGATTGTGACACCATTGAACAATATAGTCGGGGATTTGGAGCGGTCATGTTTTCGCCCAATACTCATTCCTAAAGTTGCATAGCCAGAGTTGCCAAGAGTTACGTTATTAAAGTTAAAATTAATTGGTGTCCCTGTCTCAATGGCTTGCAAATGGTTAATACTGTAGTAACTATCAGATTCGATTGCATTTTCAAAAATAATTGGCTCTAAAAAAGTGTATTGCATCACTACCGTTTCGTTTTTTTTGAGGCTATATGTATCCAATAGTTCTGAAGAAGTTTGAATTGTATAGTCTGGATCAGCATCAGGGTGAATAATTAAAGATTTAATCGTTAATTCAGAAATATTAGGAAGATTGCCATTAAAATTTAAATTGATAGGTTGATCAAAATCATCTAGGTTGTTTAAGGCAATATGTAATTTATTTCCATTTAAGAAACCTTGTGCTAATACGTCCTTGTTGTCTGAACGAATAAAAATTCTGTCGCCCAAAACATCTTTCCATAAATCATAAAAGTGAATTCTATTGGTATACTCCCAACCGGTAACTTGGTCCAACGGCACCCCAGTTGGGATTGGCTTGTATAGCACAGCTTTGTAAGGCATATAATTATTTTCTTCTGTGATATGCCATGTAGCTTTACCAGTAGTAAATGGTATGGCAATTTCAACTCGATCAGTTCTTTCTAAAAGCCCGAAAAGAATTGAATTTTGGGAGCGTATAGATTGAACATTCATGATATCAGTGTACTCCCCATTTTCAATGCCTCCAAACTCAGTTATAGCATGCGGTTTTATTATACCCCATTTAACAAAACTGTAGGTTTCAATCAAATCTAAAATAGCCTCCATATTACTGCCAGATCTTCGGGTGTCTTGACCAATTTGATTAACACCATCATACAGGTGGGTTGAAAAACCATCCATATCTGCGCCAGCTTCATCCATAAACATTTTCATGTTTTGATCCCAAATAGTGAAATCATTTTTTTCAAAAGTAGGATATGCAGCAGAGTATCCTATAACTTTCATATTTGCTAGCTCTGGAGCTGCATGAATTTTTTGTGCAACATACTTGAAAAATTGAGTCATTTCTAACTTCACCCTAGCCTCTGCGATAGGATCAAAATCCGGTTCTTCATAAAAATTTCTTGCATGTACAAAAGGTTCATTCATAGGCTCGTAATATTCTGGCCTTAAATATGTATCCACATAATTCTTAAAATATTCAACAGTCCAATCAGCAAATGGTATAGGATCAAGCCCTTCTTCATAGACTTTATATGGATGATCAGTAGCTACATATCTTCTAACTTCGCGCAATTCTGTATTTCCAGAAAGCGGGGGTGGGTAGTTACCGACTCCATCTTCTCCTGTAATTTGTATGGCAGCTGACCCTGGTGACCAAAATTGTCTTCCACTTTGGCTCACATTATAATCTGTGTAGAAGCCAGGTTCAACGTCATTTGAATTAGAATGAATATTGAAATATTTACTACGATCTAAAGTTGAAACTCCTCCAATTATTCGTTTGACTTTTGGGAAGATATTTATATTGGTGGATATACTAACTTTTTTTACATTAATTGCTGATAAATCGTTCCCTACTTTAAACGATTGAGCATGGAAAAAGCCATAAATATTGGATGTTGCGGCATCAAATACTTGACTATCTATTCCACTGTAAGAACCAAGATTTGACGAGGTACCATCAGTCACATTAACAAGTCTAGCAGAAATTATAGAGGAACTTGCGTTTTCCCCCAAAGTAAGCGAGACAATAACCGACAAGTCATCTGATATTCCATTAGGTCCTTGACAGTCTGAAAGTGGTAATGAAGTTTCTAAGCTGAGGGGTAAACTATTAGTATTATTTCTGAGCTGAAGTGAGCCCCCCGGATTATCCTCGTTATCAGCTGTTGTAGATAAAAAAACTGTTGATGATGGTGGATTTGAACTTCCAACATCACTTGAGGCACTAAAACCAATTTTTATCAAAGGGTTGTTTTGCGCAGTAAGGTTTCCTGTAAAGTTCAAATCTACTCTAAAAGTAATTTCGTCTCCAACTCCAGACAATGAAAATCCTTGTCCCCAGGCTGCTCTTTTCCAATGATCAGTTGCAGTAACCATTCCTTGAGATGAATCAACCATCCAAGTTGATGTTTGAAAATTAGCATCCCAATTTGGTTGATTATAAAGAGCCCCATTTGTGAAACCCTCTTCAGTTGTGAAATTCACAACATTTTGGCTATTAACACAGTTGATGCTAAAAGCAAGGAAGATTAAAAAAATATTGTAATATCTTATTTTCATTAAGTTTTAACTAGTTTATTATTATTTCCACATCTAAAATTAGAGAACTTAAATGCCCACCAGTTTCTGGGAAAGAGATTTTAACAGCATTGTTTTTCGAGATAAAATCCATTGGAACAGGAATTTCTATAGCCCCAAAGAATTTTTTTCTATTGGCTTGGTCATACCCTTTCCAGTTCAAAGGAACTTCAACTTTATTGTCATTAACAAAAACTTCAGGAGTTTTTGACAAATCATGCCCCCTACCTATACTCATGCTTAGTTTGGCAAACCCAACTCCAAGTTGAACTTCGTTAAATTCAAAAATCAACTCTTTTTGAGCTTCAATAGGGAGTAAGTAATTGGTAGTGTAGTAACGGCTGGATTTAATTTTATTATTAAATTTAATACTATTTTTTAAATTAAATTCTAGTACAATTGTTTCTGCAGGATCTATAGAAAAAATATCAGGAATTGTGTTTATGGTTTGTTCATAATACCGAGGAAAATCATCAGAATATACAGTTAAAGACTTAACCAATAAATCACTAATATTAGATTTTATTGATTCAATATCTAACGCTACTTGTTGTGCAGCATCGTCTAAGTTATTTAGTGCTACATATAATTTCTTCTCATCCAAAAAAGCTTGGACTTGAATATCTGGATTTGATGTTGACACGAAAACCCTTTCTCCTTTAACCGCTTTCCACAGTTCATAAAATTGAATTCGGTTAGTATATACCCATCCTGTAATTTGATTTTTTGGTACACCCATATTTTCTGGACGCCACAGGACAGCTTTATATGGTAAATAATTATTTGCTTTAGTTATATGCCATTTGGCATTATCTGTTGTAAATGGGATGGAAATTTCCAAACGATCTTCCCGATCCAACAAACCAAAAATCATAGCGTTTTGGGATCGAATCGATTGCATGTTTCGGATTAAGGAAAATTCAGAAACCTCGATTCCACCATATTCTGTAATCGCATGTGGTTTAATAAATCCCCAACGCTGGTGACTGTATGTTTCAATGAGATCCATTATAGCTTCGTTGTTACTTCCTGAGCGTTTGTTTTCTTGTCCCACTTGGTTTACTCCATCGTATAGATGGTAGGAAATTGCATCAAGTTCATCTCCAGCGATGTCCAGAAAAAGACCCATATTGGTTTCCCAGTTTTTAAAATCTTTTAATTCAAAAGATGGCCATGCAGCGCTGTAGCCCATTACTTTAATATTTTTTAAAGCAGGATCTGCATGAATCTTTTCTGCAAGTGCCCTAAAAAGTTTAGACATTTCTGTTTTAACCCGTAATTCTGCTACAGGATCCCAATCTTTTTCTTCATAAAAATCTTTGGCATGAACAAAAGGTTCATTCATTGGCTCATACCACAAGGGCCTGTTACTTTCTTTTACATTTTTAAAATAGTTGACTGCCCAGTCTGACGCTGCCTCAAAGTTTACGCCCTCTTTGTATAGGTTTCGTGGGTGCTCTGTAGCAACATATCGTGTGACAACTTTCGGCTTATCACTTTTTTTGTCATTAAATTTAGGATAAACACCAACTTCTCCCATCAATTTTTTGGCGTCTATTCCAGGTCCATAAAATCCTCTTCCTGATTGTTCAACATTATAGTCTTTATAAAATGATTCAAGTAATGGCGTGTTTCCTGGGGCATGAATATTGAAATATTTTGTACGATCTAATTCTGAAACATGGCCAATAAATTTTTGTACAGAAGGTTCAACCAATACTACATTAACTTGAGAGCTCAAACCATTAATTACGGCCAAAAATAATGTAATAACACAAATTTTAAGTTTCAAATTCATCTTAAAAGGGTTTTTCTGTATTTTTATTATAGCCTATTCTACTTCGTAAATTTTCACATCATCAATGTATACAAAACCAATTTTCTGAAATCTAAAAGAAAAGAAATATTGTCCAGACTCATTTGGACTCCATATTTTTACAGCTTCTTTATTGACTGTTACCCATTCCCCCCTTGGAAGATCATTAACAGATGTCCAAAATCCTTCTCCTGCCCATTGGCCAGATTTAAAGACCTCAGGGAATATATTGGTATCTGTATAATTGGTATCAATCCAAACTTTAAATTCAATGGTATAACTTTTTTCACTATCCAAATCAAATAACGACGCTGGCGCATTACTAAATGCCCTACATCTCGCGTTGGCTGTAGCTTCCATTTTCATGCTGTACTGGCCCGTGGCTGGATTATCAGATGGGTAAGTAATCGCGCCTTGGTTGTCCCAATCCCATGCTGTAGGATTTTCCCATCCAATGCCACCATCTTCAAAGCCGTATTTATCTTGGTTTGCTATACTATGTAGTGTTACTTGTTCATTTGAGAATGCAGGGACAAGGACGCCATTAGTTCTGGCCAATTCACCATTACCATTGTAACTGAGTGTCGCAGAGGACAATAAATTAGGATTTACATTAGGGGTAATTTGAACAACTCTGCTGTCGTTTGAATCGACAACAATGCTTGTAATTTCAACGTTATTGCCATCTACTGTTAATGTGAAATTGTTTGACAAATCATTACCAGATTGAAGTGGTAAATTATATTTTAAATCAATTACACCTTCAGCATCTTCAATAATGCTCATTATTGTCGGAGGTTCTAAGTTTTCAGTTACATTGATATAGTTTTGTAAACGAAGCGTGTCTGCAATGCCCTCTGGATATTGTCTCCAAGAAATTAGTTCCACATCGTAGGTTCCAATGGTTTGGTAGGTTACCGAAATGGTACTCACATCATCGTCTTCTTCAATACTTATTCCTCCTGCTGAAGACGGATCGCCGCCTGGAAATGTCCATTTTCGTCTGTTTGGACTGCCTTGAGAAACGTCTTGAAATGTAATGGTGCTGCCTTCATACATTGTTATTTGTGTTGGCGTTTCCACGTAAAAACTCGCATCAATTGATACTACATCAAAATTGGTTTGAATGTAATCCAGTACAGTCACATTGAAAGTTGTATCTAAAACTACAGATGTATTTATAAACTCGTCTTTTAAATTCACTTCAAACTGACCGGGTTCGTCAAACTGTACTTGAATAAGATCCATATTAGATGGATCTCTACCTTCTGTATTAATAACTGATGCTGTTTCTGGAATGGTCCATATTCTATCAGTCACTCCTTTGGATAGATCCGCAAACGAAGCAAAATCGCCCCTTTGAATTCTTTTATCGCCGGAAGTGGCTAATGCGTCCGAAAAATTATTATGTTCAGGAATTCCATCGTCTTTTTGACAAGCAATGATTGTTATAATAATCAAACCTAAAATTGATATCTTCTTGCAATTTATTATCATAATATTTTATTTTAATGTCTTTGTTGTAAAAGAAATATTTTTAGTTGAAAAGATCTGGATTCGAATTCTGTTCTGTCGACGGAATTGGAAAATAATTATGAGTTCCTGGCTGATATGAATTAGCTGCATCCTCAAATTCTTTAAGTGCTGTTTCTTCAGTAAAATTGGTGTGAATAACTGGATCAAATTCATACAGGTTTTTCTGAATTAAAACGTAACGTTTTGAAGCTAAACGATCATATTGATCTTGTACTTTATCCCACCTTGTTAAATCTTCCCATCTCGTATCATGACCTTCAAACATAAGTTCTAAAGGGCGTTCTACCCACATAATATGCTCCATTAGACTTTCTGGGTCATAATCGACTGAATTGAGTAAAACAACTCCAGCTCTTTGTCTAATGTCATTTACGTGTCCTATGGCTTCTCCTAAAGAGTTTTCTGACTGTAGTAAGCACTCAGCATATAAAAGTTTAATGTCTGCTAGTCTGATTGCCCGTTCATTAATCCCAGAAATAGATTGATCACTCTCCCTCATTAGGGTCCAGTTTTGGAATTTTTTTAAATAAGAGGCTTCAAAATTATTATACCCTCCACCTTCATTTGATGGTCTTTGGTATAGTGTTGAATTATCATCGTCAGCAATGGCTATTGACATAGAAGTTCTGATGGAATAGTTGGAAGTACCTGTCCTAGTGGCATTGATTGGATTGTTGATGTCCATAACATCATTTTTAAACAGCATGGTCATATGGTAGGATGGCATAATTGTTCTATAGCCCCCGCCTTGAACTGTTGCTAGAATTCGTGCTCTAGATGAAGCTTCAGAACCAAGAGGCCCATCAGCGGCTCCGTTAGATGTTCCTTGCTTTAGTTCTGTAGAAAATGCGACTTCAAAAATAGATTCGCTGTTCATTTCATGATCTTCATCAAAATTATCTCCAATATTTGGTGTTAAGCTGTATAGATTACTATCTAAGATTTCTTTGAATTTATTTCTTGCAACCCCGTAGTCATGCTCATTAATATGCAACTTGCCAAGCATGGCAGTCGCTGCGCCCCATGTAGCTCGTCCCAAATCTTGATTATTTTGATATTGTTGAGGCAAGTTGTTATAAGCGAATTCTAAATCGGATAGAATCAAATTATAAACATCTTCTGCGGGTGATGGTGATTTATAAAAATCATCACTAGACTCAGGTACAGTGGTATGTATAATCACACTTCCTCCGTTATAGCCTCGATACAAAAAATAGTAGAAAAATCCTCTCAAAAATCTTGCCTCTGCTTCAATTTGGTTTTTAGTAGAGACAGATAAGTCAATTTTATCTAAATTTACAAGCACTTGGTTGGCTCGATATATACCAACATAACAATCGCGCCATCGTTTTTTAACAATATCAGAATTTTCATTGAAAGCTAGTTTATTTAGACCAATGGCATTCGCATTCCAATTGTTGGGTCTGCCTGTGTCCGAACGTACAGGCAGTTGTGCGGCGGCAGCTCCCCCAAAAAGGCCATCAAGTTGTAATGCAGCATAAGTGGCTATCAAACCTTGTTGAATATCATTTTCTGTAGACCAAAAAGAATCTGCACTTAAATTGTTGGGGTTTTTTATATTTAGTTGATCATCGCTACAACTGCAAATTATTGCAATTGAAGTCATTACTACTATATTTAATTTATTTAGTTTCATTTTTCTAGTATTTAAAAAATTAAAATGTAATTGAGATTCCAGCACTGTAATTTGCAGTAATTGGGTAGTTTCCTCTATCTAGCCCCCTATCAAAAGGATTGTCACTTCCAACTTCTGGATCAAACCCGGAGTACTTGGTCCAAGTGATGGGGTTTTGAGCATTTATATAAACTCGAAAGTTTTCTATCCCAATTTTATCAAGTAAATTGTTCTGTAAAGAGTAACCAAGGATAATATTTCGAACTCTTAAAAAGGAACCATCTTCCAAGAAATAATCTGTTGAGGTTTGAACATTGGGGTGTTCTATGTTTGAACGAGGAGTTGGAATGTTAGATGTCGGATTGTCATCGGTCCAGCTGTACACCAAATCTCTATGTCGTTTTGTGCTGTAGGCATATTGTTTTTGACCATTGTAAATAGTGTTGCCACTGACTGCATAGAATTGCACAGAGAAATCAAAATTCTTGTAATTAGCATCTATATTAAAACCTATTTCAAAATCTGGCTGATAAGACCCTTTAAAGACTTTATCATCATTATTTAATTCTCCATTCCCATCCGTATCCACATACTTTAAGTCTCCTTTTTGTGCATTCGGGTCTAAGAGTTGATATGCTGCCAGTTCTTCATCTGTTTTAATGGTGCCATTGGTTTCATAAACTTTAAAGGCGCCAACAGGTAAGCCCGCCTCAAGAACAGCGACAGGCTCTGTTTGATTGATTCTTATAATATTTGGATAACCATCAAAAACAACCTCACCATCTCTTGAGAGCTTTACAACTTTATTTTCGTTCTTAGTGAAATTTACACCAAACTTTGTGGAAACTGCCCCAAATTCGTGATTGTAATAAGCGTTGATTTCAATACCTCTGTTTCTTAAGTCTCCAATGTTGGTTAAAAAACGATCATAAGTTTCTCCATTCACAGGAGTTGAACCTGCCGAAATTGGTGTAGTAATAGCAAGTAGCATATCCTCTTTGTCTTGTTCATAAATATCAATTTCAAGTCCCGCTTTACCTCTTTTAAATTTTAGATCTAATCCAATATTTTTACTGATATTTGACTCCCACTTTAAATTTGGGTCTGCATATCCTGGTTGTGTTAGGCCAGAAATTAAGCTGGGGTCCTCTCCAAGTATATAATCTACATTAGAAATAACAACAGGACTGAAGCCATAGGGTGGAATTCTATCGCTTCCTGTGGTGCCATAACCAAGCCTCAATTTTGCCATGGTTATGGAGTTTTTTAAGTTTTTAAAGAAGGGTTCATTTGAGAAATTCCATCCTGCAGAAATAGAGGGGAAGTTTCCGTATTTTTGATTTCCAAAATTGCTGGATCCATCTCGTCGCACAACAAGACTCAAAAGGTACTTCCAGTTGTAATTGTAATTGATTCTGCCTAAGTAGGATACACTCTCGGTTTTGTTTATGGTTTGTGTCCCAATAATAGGCTCACCATTTCCTAAAACAGGTGTTAGGTTGCTGGAGATGTTATTGGCGCCTGTTCTGTAAAACTCGTATCGAGACGATTCATAGGTATTCCCAACCAAAAATTTAAAATGATGTTTTTTAAAGCTTTTAATATAGTTTAGGGTAAATTCATCAATGCTTCTTGTACTAGTAGCATCACCCAGTCTAAGTTGAGCATTTAAGTTACTAGCTCCAAGATTAATTTCACCAAGCCCATTCAATATTTCAAAACTTGGTTGGAAAAAGCGATCTTTCTTGTTATAATAAGATCTGCCGATATTGGCCCTAGCGGTTAGCCCTTCAATAATTTCGTATCCAAGCTGAATATTTCCATTGAAGTTATTGATTTTGTTAGAGCTTTCTTGCTTGAGTTTTCCAGCAAAATTAGAAATTCTTTCCGTATTATTTTGGTCTTCAGAATCGGTTTCAAAAACATCAGCATTTACGTCAAATGGGGGTCTGTATGGGGGGAGTCTTATGGCATCATATATTATACCATAGGGTTCTCGCTTTTGTTCGCTAAAATTTACACTTAAATTTGCCTGTGCTGTAAATTTACCTTTTTTGAATCCCGTATTGCTTCTTAATGATTGTTTTTTAAAATCAGAATTAATCAGAGACCCTGTTTGATTAAAAAATGTACCAACAACGCTGTATGTCAATCCATTTTTTCCACCACTGACATTTAGAGAGTGATTTTGAATAGGAGCTTCATCCACTTGAAGTAGACTCATCCAATCTGTGTTGTATTCCAAGCCATCTGGGTTTTGATCCAAAGGGTTGAAGTTTATATCATCATATCGATACAGAATATCGTTAATATAAAGAGCTTCTAGTGTGTTTGCTAATGGGAGTCCCGAAGTAATGTTTTGAAATCCAAAATATGAATCCAAACTCACTTTCATTTGGCCTTCTTTACCTTTTTTAGTTGTGATCAAAATCACGCCTCCAGAAGCTCTAGAGCCATAAATGGCTGCTGAAGCGCCGTCCTTGAGAACTTCTATAGACTCAATTTCTTGTGGTGTAATGTTTGGATTTTCAATATAAGTGACTCCGTCTACAACATATAGGGGCCCTGAGCCTCCATCTTGAAAAGAGGTAATCCCTCGAATAGTAATCGTAGCATTCTCACCAGGTGCGGCGTTACCTTGACGAACACTTACTCCTGCCATTCTTCCTTGAATAGCAGAAGCAAAATCAGAGCTTTGTGTTTTCATTAAGTCTTTAGATTTTACTGAAGATATAGCACCTGTCAGCTCACGTTTTTTTACAGTACCATATCCCACTACAACGATTTCGTCTAAGCCTGTAAGGTTTTCTTTCATCAAAATGTTGTGTATTGGTTCAGATACAGTAAGTTCTACTTCTTCTAAACCAACATAGCTAAATACTAAAATAGTCTCCATGGTAGCATCAATTGTATAGAAACCGTCAAAATCTGTAGTAGTGCCAATGGACGTCCCTTTTATGATTACTGTAACCCCAGGGATTGGCTGACCGCTTTCCTCGCTTACCACCGTCCCCTTGATACTTAGGGTTTGACTGAAAACGTTAAAACTTAATAGAAGAATACACATAAATACAATATGCTTGAGAGCCATGTAATATTTATTTAATTTGAAATTATTTTTATCTATCATCAAAGTTAAAATTTAATAAGTTTAATATTTTCTTAAAATTAATATAACTGTTTATTTCTCTTTTACTCAAATGTGTTAAAATACATCACATATGTTAAACATATACTAATGATAAATATATTTATTTGTAAGTTTAAACTTTAATTTTAAAATTGAATTATGTATTATGAGACACCTATATAAAGTTGGGCTGCTATTTTTAATTTTATCTTTGTCATCTAGCGTTGTATTTAATGAGGAACTAATTTTTAAGAATTTCAATTCAGCAGATGGTTTATCACAACATGACGTAAATTGTATTATTCAAGATAAGGATGGATTCATGTGGTTTGGAACTAATGATGGTCTTAATAAATATGATGGATATAATTTCAAGGTTTTTAGGCCCTCAAAAAATACTAGCTCTAGTATCTCAGGGAGAATCATCCAGAAAATTGAGTCAGATTATTATGGCAACCTTTGGATTGCCTCTTTGGATGGTGGATTGAACTATTATAACTTAGAAAAAGAAATCTTTTTTAACTTTAGTAAAAAACTAAGTCAATTTGGAAATTATGTTAATGATGTAACGATATCCGATGATGGAATTTTATGGGTTCAGTTTAAACAAAAAACATGCTATGCTGTTCTTAAAGAGAATGTTGATGAAATGGAATTTCACGTTCTTTTGTCTGATGATGTAGAAAAGCCAGTTGAAAAATTGGGAAATAGAATTTTGATAAAACAGAAGGATGTATTTTTTTTAAGTAATCAAGTTTTATATTCATTAAATTACAAAATAATTGACGGTCAAATCATAGCTCTTGATTTTACACCAACTAAAAGTACAAATTTCATTTCTCAGCTTTCAGCACCCAATGGTACAGGTTGGGAACTTTATAATGATAAAATTATTTACAAAGACAATAGTAAATTAATCTTCACAAAAAATATAAATAATTTATCAAATCGTTTTGGCGTTTTGGATCGCAATAATAATTTGTGGTGTGTAATTGATGAAAAGCTTTCTAATGTTTCCAAAAATGGAGAGGCTCTTGTTGTAAAGACTATTGATTTTGAAAAATTGGAGTTTATAGGTCTTAAAAATAATTCTATCAATTGTTTATTCGTTGACAAGACTGGGAATTTATGGGTTGGTTCTAATGGGGGTGGTATTTATAAAAAAACAAATAATGACTATCAATTTAATCATTTTAGAAAAAAAAATCGTGAAGGTAGTTTAAGTAGTAATAAAATTAGAAGTTTACATGAGGATCAGTTTGGGAATTTATGGATTGGCACAGAGCTTGGAGGTTTAAATTTCTTATCAAAATCAACCTCCAATTACAATTCCTTTGAGTCCTTTACTTTTTCTAAAAACGAAAATGGCTTAACATCTAATAATATTTTTTCAATTTCTGAAAATATCATTGATAAAAACCACTCTATTTTGTGGTTTTCGACTGAAAATGGTGGATTGAATAAATTGGTTATTAAAAAAAATGATTCATCAAAAGATTTCAAATTTGAAAAATTTAATAAGCCTGTTGATGATGGTAGTAATGTAAAAACTTTAGCTATTCATTCAATATTTAGTGAGGGTAAAAACCGGTTATGGATTGGATACTATGGGTCGGGCCTAGGTTTAGTAGAGTGGAATACACCTGAAAGCAAGCCGTATTTTTCATTTATAAATCCTGCTGATCAAAAAGCTCAATTTACAGGAAAAATTATTAGGGATATATTTAGAGATATCAGTGGAGTACTTTGGATTACTACAAATAATGGGTTAAATAAATTAATTGAAAACAGTACTGATATTACTAAAAGTTATTTTAAATCTTACAGGTTTGATTCATCTAATGACAATAGTATTGGAAGCGATTATACCTTACAAATTTTTGAGAGTGCAAATAAAACCTTATGGATTGGAACCATCGGCGGGGGGCTTAACAAGTTAATTAGGAATAAAGAGCGAAGTGTCATTGGTTTTAAACGATACAACACCCAAAACAAGCAATTTCCTAATGATGTTATTAACTCTATACAAGAGGATGACAATGGTTTTTTATGGGTAGGGACTAATACAGGCTTGGTTAGGTTTGATCCAAAAGAAGAAAGCTTTGAGACTTATTCAACAAATGAGCTTCAAAACCCTGAGATGAGTGAAATTTCAGCATTGAAAAGAAAAAATGGAGAATTAGTCTTTGGTGGGGTAAATGGAATCAATGTATTTACTTCAAAATCTAACAAAAAAAGTAGTATTCCTCCACGTATTTTAATCACTGATCTTAGTATTATGTATGAGCCGGTAAAGCCTATGCAGGAAATTAACAATAAAATAATTTTATATCAAAATATAGCTCATACAGACCACATTACTTTAGATGCCGATATCAATAATTTCTCATTTAGTTTTTCTTCTCTTCATTTCAATGATTCTAGATTTAATAAATATAAATATATGCTAGAGGGTTTTGATGAAAACTGGATAGAAACTAACTCCGACTTACGTGTAGCTAAGTATACCAATATAAAACCTGGCGATTATGTATTTAAAGTATACGGGAGTAATAATAAAGGGGTCTGGTCTGAAAAACCAGCAAAAGTAAACTTGACCTTGTTACCACCTTGGTATTTTACATTATGGGCTAAAATGACATATATCATATTATGTATCATTCTAGTTTATATGCTTATGAGATTCACGGTAATTGATATTAAAAGAAAACGAAATTTAGAATTTGATCGTCTAGAAAAAGAAAAAGAAAAGGAAATCAACAGAGTTAAATTAGAATTTTTTACGAATATTTCACACGAGCTTAGATCCCCACTCACACTCATTTTAGGTCCTGCTGAAAAATTGATAAAGCAAGGCGATAAGCTCAAAAAGAAAGAACGATTGAAGTTGTACCAAACCATGCGACGCAATTCGGATTATTTATTAAAATTGATAAAGCAACTTTTAGATTACAGAAAATTAGATCAGGGGAAAATAAATTTAGGGTGTAACCATATTAATTTGGTGACGCTATTACATAAAATAACAGAGCAGTTTTATACAAGTTCAGATCAGAAGGGAATTGTCTTGAGTCATAATATCAATGCTCCTAAGTTATTTGCTTGGATAGATATTAATATATTTGAAAAAATCCTCCATAACCTATTATCAAATGCAATTAAATTCACATCAAAGGATGGGAAAATATCCATAAAACTTCAAGAAGTAGAAGCTAAACATTCTAGTTTTATTGATGGACATGTCGAAATTTCTGTAGAAGATAATGGCAGGGGTATCCTACCGTCTGATTTAAATAATATTTTCAATCGATTTTATCAATCTGAAAATCAAAATAAAGAAAATGAAGGGGTTGGAATCGGACTTTCATTTTCTCAAAATCTTGCCCAGCTTCATGGAGGTTCTATTGAAGTTGTCAGCGAGTATCAGAAAGGAAGCTGTTTTACCCTTTTGATTCCTTTGGGAAATACTCACCTGACTGATGATCAGATGATTGAAAACAACGAAATCGTTATTTCTAAAGTAAATGATCCCGATACACCAATTTTAACTAAAGAGAGACAAATAGTTGGTTTTGATGATAAAAACAAACCCAAACTGTTAATTATTGAAGATAATCTTGAAATACACCATTATTTAACATCAGAGTTAAGCCATTACTACAACACTATTTCTAGTCTCGATGGTACCCAGGGGATTACACTTGCTTTGGAAGAATTACCAGACATAATAATCAGTGATATTATGATGCCGGGTCCCGATGGCATAGAGGTTTGTCAAACACTAAAGAGTGATATTAAGACCAGTCATATCCCTATTATTTTACTTTCGGCTAGATCCAATGATGAATCAAAAATTGAAGGTTTAAAATCTGGTGCGGATGTTTATTTGACAAAGCCTTTTAGTTTGGAAGTTTTGAAAACTCAATTAGCCTCGTTATTGGATAATCGAAAAAAGCTACATAAGGAGTTTAAAAAGCTCAACTTTGAACCTTCAACAATTAATATTTCATCACTAGATGAACTTTTTGTAGAAAATATGATTGATATTATCAAAGATAATATTGATAATTCAACATTTACAGTGCAAGAACTTTCGAATCTCTGTGGAATGAGCAGAACTACTTTTTTTAATAAAGTAAAATCAATTACTGGTTTAAAGCCCACAGAGTTTTTACGTAATTATAGATTAAATTTAGCTGCTCAGTATTTAATCAAGGGGTTTAGTGTTAAGGAGTGTATGTACAAAACAGGATTTAATACGCCTTCTTATTTCACACAATCTTTCAAGGTTTTGTATGAAATGACTCCAACAGAGTTCATCAAACAAAACAAATAGATTTAATTGATTACCTTTTGGTTTGAATTTGAACTTGTACTTCAGCAAGCCTTTCTGATGTTGCTTTTAAATTGATATAACCAGCCTGTTTAGAAGCTTTGATAAAAACCATACATTGGCCGCTAAAAGCCTTACGTTCATTTGATTGAAAGGCCTCCGTGGTCGCTGCATTACCATTTCCCACAGCGACAATGATGCCTTCTCCTTCAATCTCAAACTCTATAAGATTGTCTGAATTTGGACACAAATTACCCTCCTTATCTACTATACGTACGGTTACAAATACCATATCTTCTCCATCTGATTTGATGAGGTTACGATCCGGAATGAGTTCTATTTTAGCAGGTTTTCCAGCAGTTTTTATTTGTTTTTCTGTGACTTTTTTTCCATCAATGTATCCTACAACTTTAAGTTCGCCTGCCTCATAGGGAACATTCCAATGCAATCGGTAGGGGGACATGAAATCGCCTTGGTATCGGCCACCTTCCCAGTCTATAAAGTCAATTGGGATAGGCGTTTTATCAATACCCTTTATTTTTTTTCCATGGGATTTGCCATTTACAAATAATTCCACTTCGTCACAATTTGTATATGAAAATACAGGAATTTCTTTTCCTTCCATTCCCTCCCAATTCCAATGTGGAAGCACATGAACCATAGGGTCTTTGGTCCATTGACTTTGGTAAAGATAAAATCGATCTTTTGGTAAGCCACATAAATCTACTGCTCCAAAGTAAGAGCTTCTGGCGGGCCAATTTCCATTCCAGTACCCGTTTGTTGAGTTGTCTTTTCCTCCAAAGGGAGTTGGTTCGCCTAAATAATCAAATCCAGTCCAAATAAATTCGCCTAAATTATTAGGATTATTTTCCAACGATTCAAACTCAATATCTGGTGGATAAGCCCAAGGCGGACCAATTATGTCATAACTTGTAATTTGTAATGATTCATGAAGCTCATATTTTTCTATAGGTAAATGATAGACCCCACGACTGCTTACAGTGCTTGATGTTTCAGAGCCATAAATGACCCAGTTTGGATGTTGCTCTGTAATTTCTGCGTATTTTCTTGGCTTGTAATTCCACCCAACAAGATCTATTGCACTTGCTAAACCATTCTTTATGGGGGCTGGATAATAATTAAAACCCGCGGTGGTAGGCCGTGTTGGGTCTTCCTTTTTGCAAATCATTGCTAGTTCATTTGCTATACGTTCTCCATTAATTTTATCACTTTGTTCTAAAATTTCATTGCCGATGCTCCACATGACAACAGAAGGACTGTTTCTAAAAGCACGAATCATATCTCTTAAATCTTGTTCGTGCCACTCATTAAAAAATTTGCTGTATCCATTTTCTACCTTTGGTTTTTCCCACATATCAAATGCTTCTATTTGAATCATCAACCCCATTTCATCGCAAAGTCTCACTTGTTCTGGTGATGGAGGATTATGACTGGTGCGAATGGCATTAACACCCATATCTTGCATAATTTCTAGTTGACGCTCGGTTGCTCTTCTATTTACAGCAGTCCCCAAAGGCCCTAAATCATGATGGAGACACACCCCTTGAAATCGAGTAGGTTCCCCATTCAATTTAAATCCAAATTCACTTCCATAATTGATTGTACGAACACCAAATGAGGTATTGTAAGTGTCAATCAAATTACCTTTTTCAAATAATTTAGTCTCAGCTCTGTAAAGGTAGGGCGATTGCAAACCCCATAATTTTGGGTTTACTATTTCGGTATTTTGGTTAATAATAGATATTTCATTTTTGTTCACAGAAATAGTTTCAGAAACAGAACTTAACTCTTTGTTTTCTCTAGAAAAAATTTGGGTCTGAATTGTAATAGTTTTATTTATTGATGTAGTATTTTCAATTTCTGTTTGAATATTAATATTGGCTAATTCATTTGTAATTACAGGGGTTGTAATGAATGTTCCCCATTTAGCAACATGAACAGGATTATTTATTTCTAACCATGTATTGCGATAGATACCTGCACCAGGGTACCACCTGGAAGATAAATCTTCAGGAGTTAATTGAACTGCGATGAGATTTTCTCCTCCGTAATTTAGGTGTTCACTCAAGTTTACCGAAAACCCTATATAACCATTTGGTCGATGGCCAATTAAAACTCCATTTAGCCATATTTTGGCATTGTACATAGCACCGTCAAAATGAACGGTTACGTGTTTGCCTTTTGCTTTTTTTGAGATATTAAAAGATTTTCGATACCATCCCTCACCATGAAATGGTAATCCTCCGCACCGAGCATTGTATTGTATATCAAATGGACCTTCGATGGCCCAGTCGTGTGGTAAATTTTGATCCCGCCAATCAGAATCATCAAAATTCAAGTTTTGGGCATTACTAGCTTCACCCTTGTAAAATTTCCAGCCTTCATTAAAACTAACAGGCTCTGTATTTTCTATGACCGTTTGACAAGAAGCCATAAATAGGCAAATTAGCCAGAGAAACTTAATGTAATTTCTTTTCATTTTTACTAATATTTATATTCTTTGATTGGAGATAGCTATTTTAATCTAAAACATCATCACTTAGGCATCGTAATATTTCCTTGTTCTGCTTTACTATCGAATGTGTATCTCAAAATTTTTGCTTTACCCTCTCCACGTGCATAATTTATTTTTTTTCTCCATGCCATCCTCATATCTTTTAATTCTCTACTGTAATCAGGGTTATTTATCAGGTTGTTTTTTTCTTTTGGATCTGTTTTTAAATGATACAGTTCCTCATAAACAGGAGGCTCTCCATTTACAGAAGACTCAATATAAGTTTGATAAACGGCTATTTGAGGATCGTGATTGCCATATAATAATTTAGTAAGATTAATATTATGATCTTTCGCAATTGCAATAACGTCTCTAGAAGAAATGTTTTCATTTTTGTAATAACGAATATATTTCCATTGTTTATTTTGAACAGATTCGCAACGGGGGTTGCCAAAGTGTGTGGACCACAAATTTTCTGTAAATAAATAATCTCTAATAGGCTCATTATTACCTTCTATCATATTATTTAACGGCTTCCCTTGATATGAATTTGGAATATTAATCCCTGCATATTGAAGCATTGTTGGTGCAATGTCAATGGTTTGAACCAATTCATTATTAACAATGCCTTTGGTCTTATCTGGACTCATAGGGTTGTGAATGATCATGGGTACCTTAGTGCAAATTTCATAACACAAGGCTTTGCCTCCCAATCCATCCTCACCCCAAAATATTCCATGATCAGAGGTAAAAATAAGAATGGTATTCTCATCCAAGTCAAGTTGTTTTAAAGTAGCACGTAAATTGCCAACTAGCATATCAATTCCTGTGACAGCTTGCATATTACGAATCATTCGTTCCTTTAAGTCTGTTTCGTTGTCTACAAAATCATAGATATCTTGTCTGTCACCAACATGTAGTATTTCTGGTGGTAATTTGGGGTTTTTTATGTCCTCTTTTGCAATATAGTCTACAGGAAGTTGAATTTCTTTATCTCTGTAAAGAGATTTGTATGTTTCAGAATCTGATTTTAACATTTTCATCGTAGTTGTACTCGCACCGTGTGGTAAATTGAAAGCAATACTAAGGCAAAATGGTTGCTCTTCAGGACGTTGATTTAAAAAGTGTTTTGCCCCCTCTAGTTTATACTCATTACTAAAAAAATCAGAGACTCCTTCATCCATGATTTCTATCTGAGTATTTTGTTGTGCTGCTGCAAATATTTCATGTCGATCTTTTGGGTAAAAAGAAAGATGTCCATGACCGGCATACCAATAATCAAAAGATGTATCCATAAGTCCAGATTGATAACCTCCATCCCCAATTGGAGCGTGATTTTTACCTATATAACCCGTGTAGTACCCATTTTTTTTCATAACTACAGGATATGATTCATTCCAAGCTTCTTCTGATACACTCGTTCCAGAGTTAAAATTTACTGAATGTTTTCTTTCAAATTGGCTTAGAAGAATAGAAATTCTGCTTGGAGTACAGATAGCACTTGTAACATGTGCATTTTCAAACAATATCCCTTCTTGTGCAAGTTGGTCTAAATGAGGGGTTTTAACAAGTTCATTCCCCGATGATCCTAATAAATCATACCGATGATCATCTGTTAAAATAAAAATAAAATTAGGCTTTTCTTTTGTATCTGTTTGAGCAAAACTATGATTTAAAGAAATTAGTTGTATGATAATCATCAAAAATAAATTTGACAATAAATCAGATACTCTTTTTTTTCTGGTGGTTAAATTCATAATTTTCTTTTTCTCTTTTAGGTAAACTTTTAAATCTTATGTATTGTACATCTTGTTCTTCCTTTCTCACATTTAGTATATGAGGATCGGTCCACCGCGGTTCTGCTAAGTCCCTATTCCAGTTTGTATAAAGTCTTTCTAATTCATTAAATAGTTCTGGTTTTAACGAAGAAATATCGTGGGTCTCCATTTCGTCTTTACTTAAATCAAAAAGCATCGTTTTATTTTTGTAGGCACTTTTTATGAGTTTGTAATTTCCTTTTCGAATCGCATATTCTTCACCATTAGCAACTCTCCAAAACAGTGCTTTGTGGGGAGCCTCAGTTAGATTATTTTTTAGGAATGGTAAAAGATTTTTTCCATCTAAACGAAGACTGTCATTGAGTTTTAAATTTGCTGCAGCCAAGCAAGTACTGAAAATATCAAGTGATATTACGGGTTGATTGTAAGTTGTATTTTGTGGTAATTTAGCCGGCCAAGACATAGTAAAGGGAACTCGAATCCCACCTTCAAACAACATTCCTTTATGACCTCTAAATTGACCATTGTTGGCCGCATCCAAGCGTCCACCATTATCACTCAAAAAGACAATAAGTGTATTTTCACGAATTTCTAGTCTTGTGAGTAGGGAGTCAATTCTACCAACACCTTCATCTACGCCAGCAATCATTGCTGCATACACACTTCTAATTCCATTTTCTATGTGATCTGATTTGTTCAAATATTGTTTTGTGGTATGGTCTGGGCTATGTGGAGCGTTGTAAGATAAATACATAAAAAACGGAGTGTCTTTTTGTTGTTTAATAAAAGACAAGGCTTCATTAGTAAAGTCATCCGTTAGGTAGGTAAGCTCTTTATGATCTATATTTTCACCATTACGTTGAATATGCATGGTTTTATTTTTACTGTATGGGTATCCCCAATAGTTCATATGTCCTCCAGAAAACCCGAACCAATGATCAAAACCTCTTTGTGGAGGTAAAAAATTGGGATGATCTCCCAAATGCCATTTACCAATGGCGCAGGTTTTGTAACCTGCTTCTTTCATTTTATTTGAAAGAAACACCTCATTATTTGGTGTACCCATTGTTGAATCTTGAGGGGAAAAAAGAACATTATGTTCATGACCAAAGCGTTGTTGATACCGCCCAGTCATTAATCCAGCCCTAGAAGGACTACAGTAGGGATGAGATACATAACCATTAGAAAAAATAATGCCATCTTCAGCAATTTTGTCAATATGAGGGGTAAGAATGTCTTTTGATCCATTAAAACCTACATCTGCATAACCTTGATCATCTGTTAAGATGATAATTATGTTAGGTTTGCTATTTAAATCAGAGGATTTAGCATGTTTAGATTTTTCCGGTTCACAGGCTAAAAGTGAAACAAAATATAAAAATAATAATATTTTAGTTTTACTCATTGTTGTTTTTTTAAGGTGGTGTTTTTTACTTTAAAAAAATTTCGATTACTGGAATTTCAACATTTGGTTTTATTACAGGGATTGTTATTGTTAAACCCTTGTCATCATTTTTAACATCATCCAACCAGGCTCCTTTTTTTGTTTTTAATTTAAGTTCCGAACCATCATTCAATATTTGAGCATAGGCTACTTTTCCTGCCAAACCAGGCAGGTATATTGTTTTGAATGGCCATTCCAGGACATGAACATATAATCTATTTGTTTTAGGGTTGTATGTTAACAAACAATTATCTGGTTTTTTAAATTGTTCTGGCGCAGCAGTGCATCCATAAATGGAACGACTGTTATACTTCATCCATTGGTGAGTCGCTTCAAGTCTTTCAATCGCTTCATCTTGTATAACCCCTCTAGCCGTTGGGCCAACATTAAGTAAAAGGTTACCTCCTTTACTCACAGTTTCAATAAGCATGACAATAGTTTGTTCTGAACTTTTCCAAGAGTGATCGTCTCTATGGTACCCCCAAGAATATCCAGAAAAAGTTTGACATGTTTCCCATGGGACTTTTTCACCTTTATACGTTACCCATTCTTTTGGCATAAATTGTTCGGGCGTCATAAAATCCCAACCCCCCTCTTCCCTCAAGTCTAATCGGTCATTTATGATAATCTGTGGTTGGAGTTTTCTTATTTGTTGATATAAATCTTCTGAATTCCAATAGGACTTACCTTTCCCATTTTCTTTCTGTGGATAAGAAAAATCGGTAAATAAAATATCAATTTGCCCATAATTGGTTAGGATTTCTGTCAACTGATTTTTTAAATACTTTTGAAATTTTTTAAGGTTTCGATCGGAGTCTTTTGCTAATTCTTTTGTGTTATTTTTTTCTGGATGAATAGGGTCTTTAACCACAAAGTCAGGATGGTGCCAGTCAATAAGTGAATAGTATAATCCAATTCGAATTCCTTCTGCTCTAAAAGCATCAACCAGTTCTCTCATGACATCTTTAGCGTAGGGTGTATTAGTCACTTTATAATCAGTATACTTTGAATCATATAAACAAAACCCATCATGATGTTTTGCAGTAAAAACTACATATTTCATCCCTGCTTTTTTGGCTAATTTGGCCCATTGTGTTGGGTTGTATAAATCTGGGTCAAAATAATTAGCGTATTTTTCATATGTTTTTTTTGACATTTTCTCGTTACTCATTACCCACTCATGTCGAGCTGGTAAAGCGTACAGACCCCAATGAATAAACATTCCAAAGCGCGCTTCTGTCCACCATTGCATGCGCTCTATTTTTTCAGTTTTTGTTTCAGTGTGTATTTGGGCAAACATATTTAATGTCAACGTGCAGAAAAGAGCTAAAGAGACTAATTTTTTCATAATTTAATTTGAGAGTCTAAATAAGTTGAATTTTTTTTAATTTTTTTGTTGATATGTTCAGATTCATATAAAAAATGTCAAATGAATAACCCCCTTTATCTAACTAATCTCCAAATCCACCTGGATCTGGTGGACCTGATTGAGCTTGAGCTTTTTTCGGATTGAGTATCATAAAGGTTCCAAGTGCCGTAATGGCTGCATAGCGCCCCATTTTTTTAAGTGCTTTCTCTC